>JGI25920J50251_10000285_pt1 | contig 16711 bp, 17 predicted proteins | sample LauGreBMM110DCMD_2_FD_50251 | JGI IMG/M metagenome (IMG submission 50251) | reverse complement strand
CTGATGGTATATGCTCCAGGTTTGGTGAGCGCAGGATCAAAAGCGAAAGCAATAAAATTGGATTGCGGAGCCTGCTTGGCAAGCTTCAACTGAAAACCGGCAGCTTTTGCCATTTTTTCATTCAGCGGTGAGATGGCTGAAAGAAATGAAGCAGATGTTTCAGCTACCACCAAAACAGTTTGGGGCTTGATGATGAAATCTCCTTTGCCTTTCAATACCTTTTCAGGATATGGAATAAGCTGAACATCTTGGGCACCAGCATAAAAAAAAGAGGCAATGGCCAGAAATGCCATTGCCAATAATTTTTGAATTGTATTCATGCTGCAATATAACAGAATAGTGCAGATTGATAAACAGAAAACTAATACCGTTTAGGGCCACGATCGTATCCACCGCCGCCAGCGCCACCGCGGTCAAANCCACCGCCGCCACTTGGTCTGCGATTGGCACCTCCTCCACCAGAAGGCCTTTCTTCAGCCGCTTTTACGACCAGGGGTTTTTTACCCAGGGAGATATCNTTGAGGTTCTCAATGGCTTNCATGGCTTCTTCCTTTACCGGCATGTCAACAAATGCAAANCCACGGCTTTTNCCAGTTTCCCTGTCCATGGCAACCTTTGCTGATTTTACCTCTCCAAACTTTTCAAAGATCTCCATCAATTCGGCATCATCAAGATCATAAGGAAGTCCGGCTACAAATATGTTCATAAAAGAATTTTTACAAAGGTAAAGAGAAATCGGTATTCAGACTGAACCAAGTATTTCATTACCTTCATATTGCCATAGTTTCTATTCCAAAATCAATAATTATGCAATTTTTTTCATCCGAACATGCATTTTTNTTGGAATCAGAACCAATATCCTGATCAGTGTTGNATNCACCATTTATGCATATATTGGTCCATCCTGGTATTGATTACCTGGTTATTTGAAAAACTTGAAAAAAGGGTTCNCCGCGAACACAACCAAGAATAAACCAAAACAACATGATTCACTCGATCATCAAAGACAAACCAACCAGGCTTTTTCTGATCCTCAGCGGCTTTTTCATTGCCAATGTAATTATTGCTGAGGTTGTTGGCGTNAAACTGTTTTCCCTGGAANAGACCTTGGGCATNGCACCTGCGAACCTAACTTTGCTGGGAGAATCTGGACTTGGATTCACNCTTTCAGCAGGCACGTTGACATGGCCCATCGTATTCATCATGACAGACATCATCAATGAATATTATGGCTTTCGTGGTGTAAAATTTCTGTCCATCCTAACTGCAGCCATTATAGGCTTCGCATTCATTGTTTTCTATGCGGCCATTCATCTTGCACCTGACAATTATTGGATTGNATCACAAAAACAAAATGGAGTTCCTGATATGCAGGCAGGATACGCACAGATACTTGGACAAGGGATGAGCATTATTTTTGCTTCCCTCACTGCATTCCTCGTTGGTCAAATGGCGGATGCTACAGTTTTCAAAAAAATAAAAATCATCACTGGTGAAAAAGGCATTTGGATGAGGGCTACCCTTTCAACACTGGTATCACAACTGATTGACACCTTCGTTGTAGGCTATATCTACCTTTATTTCTCTATTGGATTCTCGTTCCCACGCGTAACTGCCATAGGACTCACGGGATACTCATACAAATTCATTGTAGCGATCATATGCACCCCACTGGTTTACCTCGCACACAATCTTATNGAAAGTTACCTTGGAAAATCAAAAGCAGCTGANATGAAAAGGGCTGCACTTGAAAAATCCTAAGCAGAATTCCTACCGGCATTGATGATCCCAAATGAGCATCGCATGACCAGCTTTTCATAACTCATCTGCAATTCAGGATGCAGATTGCCCTCCTCCATTTCCCTTACCTTGGTAATGGCGAATTGCTGGATGGTAGTGATGGGCAAGACAATCCTTTCGCGGGTTTGAATCGAAAGCTGTTCTACCGGATAATTGGCCATGAGTTCCGAATTACCGGAGAGCATGAGGATGTATTTTTTTGTCAACTCAAATTCACCTTCAATGCTTCTCCACAATTCTCCGTACTTGGGATGATTNGCCAAAAAAGCAGTCAGTGGGAAAAAACATTTTTTCATCGCCATTTCACAGTTGTCGATCAAGGTCCTGAAAAAAGCTGAACGCTGGTAAAGGGCTTTGAGTTCGGACATCATTCCCTTTTCTTCCATGCGTTTCAAGGCCGTTCCTACGCCATAATATCCGGTGACATTTTGTTTCAATTGGCTCCATGCACCTACAAAAGGGATGGCGCGCAGGTCTTGCAAGGAAAGCTGCCCGCTTGCCCCTCTTTTTGCAGGCCTGCTGCCAATATTCGTTTCCGCATAAAAACGCAACGGACTGGCATGTGAGAGGTAATCAAGGAAAAAAGGATGATTTTTCAAAGCCGTATAAGACTGGAAACTTTCTTCAGCCAATTGTTCAATCAAGAGCATTTCATTTTGGCTGAAAGTGCTGGCCCCATTTGAAAACAATGCATTTCCGATTCCTGCATGGAGCAATTGCTCAATGTTGAACTGTGCAGCATCAATGGTGCCAAAATTGGAACTCACTGTTTGCCCCTGTACGGTCAATTCGATTTCCTTGTTGGAAATATCACTGCCCATGGACGCATAAAACTTGTGTGTCTTGCCGCCACCNCTTGCTGGAGGACCACCTCTTCCATCAAAAAAGACAACATCAATGCCAAACTTGGCCGATATGGCAGAAAGCGCTTGCTTGGCCTTNAATATGCTAAAATTGGCCATCAAGTATCCCCCGTCTTTTGTTCCGTCACTGAATCCNAGCATCACCGTTTGCTTGTTCCCCCTTCGTTTGAGGTGATCTCGGTATTGCGGNAATGTATACAAAAGCTGCATCACATCTGCGGCATTTTTCAAATCTCCAATCGTTTCGAACAAGGGTATGATATCAACAGATATGGCATCCCTCTTCCATCCACCCAAAACAAAGAGCGCAAATACTTCCAGCATATCAACAGCACTGTTGCACTGGCTGATGATATAACGATCTGAGCCGGGTTTGCCATTTTGCTCTTGGATATGCTTGACAGCCTTCACTGAGTCAATGGTATCTTTGGTGATGGCAGTTACAGATTCATCAAGTATAACAGCAGCAGAAAGAGATGAAAGCCATTCTATTTTTTGAGCATCATCCATCACACTGTAATCTTCTTTGCCTGAAAGTGCACAAATTTCTGTGATCACAAGGCTGTGCACCGAACTGTCCTGACGGATGTCCAGTGTTGCAAAATGCAGGCCAAAAAGATGGACCCTGTTGATGAGGCCATCCACCAAGTTCAGGAAGAGGCCATTGTGGTTGAATACAATCAACTCCCTGATTTCATACAAGGTATCAAGCACCTCAGCCTTTTTGAGATCCGCCGTATAACCTGGAATGAAAATATTGTTGTACAGCTTTTTTTCCAGTTCCTGGAGCTTGCCCTCTACCCCTTCAAAAGTAAGTCTCCTCCTGAGTTTCCTTACATCAAGGTAATAACATTTGATGATGCTACCCCGCAGGGCATCTGCCACTTTCAATGTAATATCACTGGTAACAAATGGATTGCCATCACGGTCTCCCCCTGGCCAAAAACCCATGCGCATGACAGGATTTTCCTGGTCGTAGGCATCTGAAAACTGGGTCTGCATGGCTGATGCAATTCTTCCACTTGCAGGATAAAAAACATTCTCGAGATACCAGATTAAACTGACTGCTTCATCATAAGGAGTAGGCTTTTGCTTTTTGAAAAATGGGGTTTTTCCAAGCTGCTGCAAATAAATATTGATTTGGTTCAGGTTGTTGTCGGCAATTGCCTTTGACAGATCATTGATGATTCCCAAAACAGATCCTGGATAAAATTGTGTTGGATGAGCAGTCAGTACCAGGCGAACACTAAAATTCTTTAACTTCTTCTGTAGCTGGGATTGCTTACCGTGTTGTTCAACTTCTGTTTCCAAATGCTTTAAGGTTCCCAGGCCTTTCATGTCATTCAAGCGGGGAAAAGCAGCGTCTTCCAGCGCATCGAACAATACAACCTGACGCTCTACATATTGCACAAAACGAAACAACAGGTCCAGCTGTTGCTGCTCAGAAATATAGGTGGTATGGCGCTCGAAAAAATCCTTCAAAATTTGGTTTGGACTCATCTTTTTCTTAAACCCGTCTTCACAATTGGATTGAAGCAAAGAAAGCATGATGCCTGTTTTCTCAACCCTGTGAAATGGAAGTGAGGTGAAAAGGCTGTTATAGAGCTGGTATCTTATGCCCACCTCGTTATTGAACTTTACCAGTTCAGTAGATGAATTGCTGTTCATTTGATAATTTTATTGAGGAAATTGGGGCAACCGAGCTGTAAAAATAAATAAATTTCAACAAATAACAGAAAATGCTTAATTTTCTATTATTGCAATAGTGAAATGACAGCATCCCCTTTACATATTACCGAATACAACAAGGCTTTCACAGCCATGCCTGCTGCTTTCACAACAACAACCCGCTAAGGTTGTATCATTTGGTATGATCACCCAGAACAAAAAGGGTTCATTCTTGGAACAGCACATCCCGTAAAATTCCCGATGGTAGTGCAGGAGGCCATTGGCCAAACGCCAACAATACCCGAAAGCCTGGGTGCCCTTATGAAAAAACACAAAACCGCCCTGTTGATTCCGCCTGAATATGCCAGGTTTAAGTCAACCGCATTAGAGATTTTTAAAAAATTGTAAACTTTGTTGAATTAATTAAAAATTACTATTATATTCACAATACCAAAGAGAAAGTATAAAAATGTATTGAACCTTTTTATTAAAAATTGGGTTTAATAAAATTGAATACCGAACTTTATCAAAATTAATAANGAACGTCATTTCTTAACCAAAACAATACACAATGAGTCCATTTTTCCTCGAGGCCGTTGCGGCCGACAATTACGTTGCCTTTACATTTTTCGTTGGCACCATGGCCATGATGGCGGCATCGGTTTTCTTTTTTCTTGAGCTGAACAACACTGACAAGGCATGGCGCACTTCAGTTCTTGTTTCAGGATTGATCACTTTCATTGCTGCAGTACACTATTATTACATGAGGGGTTACAACCTCGAGAATGATGGTGCATCACCAACCTTCTTCCGTTATGTTGACTGGTTGTTGACTGTTCCTTTGATGTGCGTTGAGTTCTACCTGATCACTAAAAAATCTGGTGGCACAACTGGACTTCTTTGGAAATTGATCTTTGCTTCAGTAGTTATGCTTGTAGCTGGCTATTTCGGCGAAACCATCTACAGAGACCAATCTGTTCTTTGGGGTGTAATCAGCGGTGCAGCTTATTTCTACATCGTTTACTTGGTATGGTTCGGAGAAGTTGCCAAATTGGCTACTGCCTCATCACCGGCTGTTGCCAAAGCAAACAAGACCCTTGGATGGTTCGTTCTTGTAGGATGGGCAATTTATCCTTTGGGTTACATTGTTGGTACACCAGGTGGTTTGTTCGGTGTAACTGCTGATGCTCTCGGTATCGGTGGTCTGAACATGGACATCATTTACAACATCGGTGACGCTGTAAACAAAATTGGTTTCGGTCTTGTCATCTATGCACTCAGCCGTTCTGAGTCCAAATAAAAGAATCTACAAGATTTAAGAGAAAGGCCTATGTTGAACATAGGCCTTTCTCTATTTAAAGAACGGTTCATGAAAAAAACAGTGGCCAAAAGCAACTTTAGTCTAATCACCTGGATCAATGCGTTGGTTGGATTGATTCTTTTTGCATGGCAGCAATATGATGGAGAAATCCCATTGAAAGTTCAACTGATGTATTTTGCCATCATGATTGGCGCTACTGGAATACCCCATGGTGCGTTGGACCATATCATTGCAAAAACAAGTGCCATCAGCACTGGTAAAAATTTCAGCATTCAACAATTTCTTGGTAGATATGTCCTTGCCATTCTGCTCTACTCAGCTGCATGGATATTTTTTCCTGGCATGAGCTTGGTCATTTTTCTGCTCATTTCAGCCTGGCATTTTGGAGAGACCGATCTTTCAAATGCAGATGATACATGGCCCTGGAACCTAAGCCGTCTGTTATGGGGAAGCCTTGTGCTCATGATCATCCTTTTGTCCCATTTTGATGAAACAACTTCGGTTGTTTTGCGCATCACGAAAGGTTCAGCGATGGCACAAACAACCATGGAACATATAAGGGTCAATGGCATCTATTATTTTAGTGTGGCGGCAAGCCTGTTTTTCGCCATTGCAGCCATTGCCAACAGGAAAAACAAGATCAAGATTTCGATTCAATATACCATCAACCTTCTTGCCATTCTTTTGCTCTGCTCTCAGCTCCCACTGCTCCCCGCTTTTGCCTTGTATTTTGGGGGATGGCATGCCATCAAATCCTTTGAAATCATTTTCAAATTTTTACATGAGGCAAAAGAAGAGATGGCAGCCAAGCCCTTGACCTTGTGGAAGAATGCACTCCCCATGACATTTCTCGCTGCAGTTGGTTTTATTTTCATGGCCTTTATCTGGAAGGGCACCGGATTGAAAATGGATCCACTTCCTGCCATCTTCATTTTTCTGTCCATCATTACATTGCCACACCTTGATGTAATGGACAAGTTGATCAACCGCCAATCTAAGCAATGATCTTATCTTAAAATCTGAATACAGCTATCTTTGCAGCATGTCCACAATCAACATTCGGCCGATCAGCATAGCAGACAATCCACTGATTGCCACCATCATCAGGTCTTGTCTTACAGAATTTGGGGCCAATAAGCCGGGAACCGTTTACTATGATAAAACAACAGACCAACTCTTTGAACTTTTTCAGAAAAATGGGGCTGCCTATTTTATTGCAGAGCAAGATGGCCAAGTAGTGGGCGGCGGCGGAATTTTCCCCAGCCCTGGTTTGCCTGCAGGCACCTGTGAACTGGTAAAAATGTATCTCCTTCCTTTGGCCAGGGGAACGGGCATAGGGGCAACCTTGATGAACACATGCCTGGGCAAAGCAAAGGAAATGGGATTTGATAACATGTACATCGAAACCCTTCCGGAGCTAAAAAAAGCGATATCGGTTTATGAAAAATTCGGCTTCAACTACCTTGACAAGCCCTTGGGCAACACAGGCCATTTTGGGTGTTCTGTATGGATGCTGAAATCACTCTGATCAGGCATGCAGCTTGACTTCGTACACTGGACTGAACAAATAAACTTTCCCAGTTGTCAGTTCGACAGCCTTGATGCGTTTCCTGACCTTCTCTTCCCTTCTGAATACCCTGTTATTCTTGATCACAAAGAGTGAACCAATGGGCAGTTCTTCAACAAGACAATGCCCTTCTTTCACAGGATCATATTTTCGCAAAATCCGCATCAGTTCATCATCAGCGCAGGAACTTGCTGCAGGATTCTTTAGTGAGACGAACAATTGATGTGCAATATCTTCTGGGAAAAGCCTGGACTGTAAAAATTGTTTCAGCAAATCAGAGAACTGGCCTTTCCATTCTTGGCCATGCGATGCAACTTTATGGCCAAAACGCATGAATGTAATGAGGTGGGCCAACTCATGCAAGAGGGTTATTAAAAACGCATATGGATTGAGGTTCCCGTTGACGGTAATCCTGTGTGCTTTATCTGCATGTGCATTTCGATAATCCCCCAATACGGATTGCCGGGATCGTGTAATGGTCAGGTGAACCTTGTAATGCAATAAAAAGGGCTCTACCAGGGGAAATGAACCGGGAGGAATAAAATCAGCCAAAGACCCTAATGGTGCTTCATTTTTTGACATGATCAATCTTTTTTGACCAAGGCAAGAAGTCCCTTCACTTCCAAATAGGTATATGCCAGATAGGTGAACATGCTGGAGAGCAGGGCTGGGGTATTCATGGCATTGCCCTTCCATTTTGCGTAAGCTACTACAACCAGGGCGGCCAGCACCAATTTGATGATGAAAGAACCGTAGACTGATGACATGAAGCCCGCAGTAGACTTTGATTGTAATCCATTGTTCATCAACCAAAATGAGACCAGCGTTAGAATACAGATGAAAAGATTACCAACCAAAAAAACATCAGTATCAAAGCCCATGTTTTTAAGGGTTGAATAGAGAGATGCAGCCAGAATGTTCATTGCTGCAAAAAAGAGTATAATCGGTCTGAGGGCTTTCCTTAATTTCATCTATTTTTTTTATTGGTTTCGACAATGATCTTCACCAGATTGAAAACCACCGCCAAAAGGGGAAGAATCCAGATCAGTACAGGAGAGGTAAATCCTGCGAGCGGGTCTAAATTCCAACCTATTCCAAGAGCGATGATGATGGAACCAAAAAACTGGGCACCAAGACCCATGTACTTCATCCAGGATTCGTCAGTTCGTTTCTTTGTGGGGGGATTAGACACCATATCAATCTTTTATCTCCTCCAATTCGGGTATGGCGATGACGGCAGTGTCCAACATCAACTCGGCTTTCCCTGAAAGGACATTCCTCACATTTTCCCAATAGGCTTCTCTATAAAGCATCTGCTTTTCCAAAGAATCAGCACGCAACTTGAGCTTTGTCAGCGCTCTCCTTTCTGATTGGCTGCCATAACCGGGAATATAATATTTCAAGGGAGTAAAACTGATCAATGCAGTCGTAAGGACAACCAACATCACAAAAACAAAGCATGAGACGATATAAACACTCAGCCGGGTCAACTTAAAAGTAACAACCTCCTCATAGGTATGGTCATTCATGACCACAAGCCTGTACTTGTTGGTCAACCTTTTGAACCTGCTCTGGTTTGTGATCTGCTCTGCCATTGGGAAAATTGATAATATCAGGATATAAAGTTACTGTTAATTGGCAAACCAGGGCCGTTAAAAATAGCAGGATTAAACGTAATTTTACTTTCCTTGAAACATGCTTTATATTATAAGGTTTTTCAGTTGGCGAGGCCACTCCTGGTTTTGACAGGCATGTTAATGGCAATGGGTGTTATTGGACAAGGAAATATTACCTATGACCTTATAAAACCCAAGGCCTACGAAAACAGAAAGCTGGCATCGGAACTGACCCCAGACAAAAAAATAAATCCCGTTAAAAGATTAAAGGAAAACATCGTCACGCATTACAATTTCCAATTCAATGCCAACCTAAAACTATCCAAGGTTATTGCATCTGCCAAACAATCCAACAAAGACACCTTCACCACACTGATTCCATTTTTCAATTACAGCCTTGACAAAACGGCACAACAGCAACAAGAACTGGACTCTGTTGTGATCAAGGTCAACAATGGCATCTTGTTGCATGACCTCAGAAATGATTGGGTAGATGACCTTTATTTGCTGATGGGGCAATCCTATTTCTACCAAAAGAAGTTTGATTCTGCTTACGAAGTTTTTCAATACATCAACTATAATTTCCAGCCCCGCAGCAAAGATGAGATTGGATTTGAAAAATCAATCGGTTCCAATGTCAATGCAAATGGGAATATTTTCAATATCGCCTCAAAAGAAAATAAACTTTCGCCACACAGGCTGGTCAGGAACGATGCACTGCTTTGGATCATCAGAACACAATTGGAATTGGGAAATGAAGATGATGCCAGTGGCATGATTGAAACCCTTTATGACGACAACCTATTTCCCAAAAGATTAACCGACAAATTAGCAGAGTTAAAAGCTTATCTGTTTTACAGGAAACAACAATCAGATTCTGCAGCGATTTACCTTGAAAAATCATTGGGTGCCTGCGAGGACAATGCCGAACGATCAAGAAGACTTTTTTTGATTGCTCAGTTGTATGCGAAATCCAACCAAAACAAAAAAGCTGACGATTTTTTCGAGAAGGCTGTAGCCCTCACCACAGATCCTGTTATGGAGGCCTATGCACGCATCTATCAGATAGGATTGACTTCTGATGAAAAAAACCAGGAACAAAGAATTGACCAGCATGTAAAGGCCTTGATCAATATGGCCAACAAGGAAAAATACTCAGCCTATCGTTCTATTATTTATGCAGCAGCTGCAGAGATAGAAGTGAAAAGAAAAAATATCCCGAACGCAATAGAATTCCTGCTCAGGAGCAATCAATTCAATACAACAGACACTGACCTGAGAAACACTTCAAATTTGAATATTGCATCGTTGGCATTCAGTACGAAGCAATATGAACAGGCCAAAAAATATTATGACAGCATCAACATTGGCAACCAAAAAGATCCTGAAGAAATAACCAGGAAAAAAACCATTGCCAATGCACTGTTCGACGCGCTAAAAATTGTGAATACGGAAGACAGCCTGCAAGCCCTTGCCTCCCTCCCAGAAAAAGAGAGAGAGGCCGCATTGAAAACAGTGTTGAAAAAACTAAGGAAGGAACAGGGGTTGTCTGACGAGAATAAGAAACAAAAAGGGGGTACAGCGCCTAAAAATAACATACTGGATGATAATACGGCAAGCCTTTTCCCCGCAGAACAAAAAAAAGGGGAATGGTATTTTAACAACCCCGCGCTCAAAGCGCAGGGCAGCATTTCCTTCAAAAACAAATGGGGCGACAGGGCCAATGGAGACAATTGGAGAAGGGCTGCAGCGCTTGATGCGGCCATGCGGTCAAACCTATCAAAACAAACCGGAACTGAAGCAAAAGCAACCGATACCATCGCCACTGCTGAACTTTCGCTTGAGACGCTTCGGGAAAGGCTACCACTGACAGCTGAGAAACTGACAGCCTCGAACGAAAAGAAATTTGAAGCCTATCAAAAATTGGGCAGCATTTACAAGGATAAGCTGGAAGACTGCAAAGAATCCATCACCTGGAATGAAAAACTAATCAATCAAAAAACCAACATACCAGCACTTGAAAAACTGTTGTTTGATCTTGCCTATTGTTACCGTCAAACCGGAAACAACTCCAAAGCTTTGTTTTATCAATCCCAATTGGTAGAAAATTTTCCGGCCAGTGAGATGAATAAAATGTTGCGTGACCCATTGAGCATCGGCAAGGTGAAAAATGAAAAGTCCAAAGCAGTTACACAAGATTATGATAAGGTTTACGATCTTTTTCTTTCAGGAAAATTTGAATTGGCGCGTGCAGAAAAAAGAAAAGCAGATTCTCTCCATGGGGAGAACAATTGGTCACCGCAATTGCTTTACATCGAAGCAGTTTACTACATCAAAAACAAACAAGACAGCATCGCCATCGATGCATTGAACAAGATCCCTTCCCTTTATCCAAACTCTCCTGTTGCCATGAAAGCTGGGCTGCTGGCTGATGCACTGAACAGAAGGGAAATGATTGAAAATGAACTCCGCTCCATTTCCGTATCAAGGGAAACGGAAGACAGTGTCAAATGGATCGATGATAGCCCTCTTCCAAAGACAAAAGAAACCAAGGTAAAGACGGAGCCTTCTCAAAGACAGGTTGTACAAGCACCAGTAGTGGCCAAAACAAAAACAGATACCACTGCCTTTAAGGCTCCTGTCATAGAGAAAAAAGCTGATGGTTACGTATACAATCCAACAGAGCAATATGGGGTTTTGCTTTTGCTGAAGGATGTTGATGTGGTGTATATCAATGAGGCCAAAAGGGCGTTGACCAGGTACAATGCAGAACGGTATGCAGGAAGTCAGTTATCCCTGCGCAATGATAAAATTGGGGAATCGCCATACATTCTAATCAGCGTATTTGCCAATGCGGCAGAGGCACTGGGCTATGTTCAGAAAACAGCCCCGGTTGCTTCAAAAGAGATCTTTCCATGGTTGCCTGCTGAAAAATATAACTTTATCATCATCTCTCCCAACAACCTTAAAAAGGTGCTGGAAGAAAAAGTTACCGGGCCATATCTTCAATTCATCAGGGCACAGATTCCCGGAAAATTTTAAGGTTTCCTTTTCCTTAAAGACAGGGCTTTTATTTAGCTTTACCCCATGAAGGATCATCTGAAAAAGAGCAGTGAGACATCTAAGCCAGTCAGGCTTTTTTGGAAATTTTTCCTGTACGCCTGGAGTGCGGTGTTCTTGTTGATTCTTTTGATTTATGTTGGGCTCTTTGGGAAGCTCCCGTCTATAGAAGAACTTGAAAACCCTTCCATGATGTCATCCTCTGAAATCTATGCGGATGACGGAACCATGATGGGCAAGTTTTACCTGAAAGACAGGATCAATGTAAAGTACCAAGACATCTCACCCAATGTAATCAGGGCCCTGGTTTCAACTGAAGATGAGCGATTTTATGAGCATTCTGGAATTGATATCAAAAGTCTGCTGCGCGCAATTGTCTTTCTGGGCAGTGAGGGTGGGGCCAGCACGATCACCCAGCAAACAGCCAAATCTTTGTTGGGTCAACAGAGCAGTAAAAGTGTTACCAGGATTATTGAGAAGCTCAAGGAGTGGATAGTAGCCATTCGCCTTGAAAGCAACCTTACCAAAGAGGAAATCATCACCCTATACCTGAACATGGTGAATTACGGGGATGAGACCTATGGCATCAGGAATGCCGCCAAAACGTATTTCCAGAAGGAGCCAGGACAACTTGCGGTTGAAGAGGCCGCCGTATTGGTTGGATTGCTCAAGGGAAGCACAAGATACAATCCTAGGCGCAATCCGAAGGCTGCCATGGCCAGGCGCAATACTGTTATTGACCAAATGGTGAGAAACGACGTATTGACCAAAGAAGAGGCAAGGGCGATGAAAATTGCCCCCATTCAATTGAAGTACCAGAAGCTGGATGAAAATTCGGGTATTGCTCCCTATTTCCGGGAAATACTGAGGGAAGAATTGAAGGGCTGGTGCAAGGAAAATGAAAACCCTGCAACAGGAGAACCTTACGATATCTACAAGGATGGATTAAAAATATTCACAACCATCAATCCAAGGATGCAGGAATATGCAGAAATAGCGGTTTACAGGCACATGCAGAACCTACAAAAGGTATTCAGCAGNCAGTATAACATCAAGGATGGATCAACCTGGAAAACNCCTGAGGGCAAAGCCGTGATGACGAATNCCATGAAACAATCTGACCGGTGGANGAATCTAAAGGATGATGGGCTGGACGAGGAAGAAATCAAAATGAGCTTCATGGAACCGGTGAAAATGAAAATCTTCTCCTGGAATGAAAAAAGGGAGACCGATACGATGATGTCTCCCATTGATTCCATTCGCTATCACAAACAAATCATGCAGATTGGCCTCCTGTCAATGGACCCACAAACAGGTGAAGTGAAAGCCTGGGTGGGGGGAAGCAATTTCAGAAGGTTCAAGTTTGACCATGTAAACATCAAGACAAAAAGACAAGTGGGGTCAACATTCAAGCCCATCCTTTATACATTGGGCGTAATGAACGGGTATAAACCTGAATCCATTTTCCCTGGTGGCCCCATCAACATGGGTGGAAAAATGATAGACGGTGATGGTGGCCCGATGGCTGTCTGCCTTGCATTTTCAAAAAACCCTGGCGCTGTCTACCTGATNAATCAACTGGGTGTCGACCGTACGGTTGAATTTGCTAAACAATGTGGAATTACAAGTAAAATACCCCCCTATCCTTCCATTGCACTCGGTTCTGCCGATCTATCTTTGTTTGAAATGGTACAGGCCTACAGCATGTTTCCAGGAAGGGGTTTCAATGTAAAACCNTATTTTATCAGCCGTATTGAAGACAGGAATGGCAATGTGCTGGCCTCTTTCAGGTCGGAATCCAGGGAAGTAATCAGCGAGAGTGAAGCATATATCATGACCAAGATGCTACAGGGTGTAGTGGATTTTGGAACCGGAAGGGCCTTGAGGGGCGCATATGGCATCAGTGGGCAAGTTGCAGGTAAAACAGGAACCACCAACGACAATGCTGATGGTTGGTTCATTGGGTTCAGCCCACAACTTTTATCAGGCGTTTGGGTCGGATGCGACGATCCTTTCCTCAGGATGCTTTACACTTCAGGAGGTTCTCAGATGGCCATGCCAGCTTGGGCTTATTATTATCAGCAGGTGTTCAATGACAAAAGCCTGAACATAGACCCAGGTGCTGCATTCATCCCCCCAGCAAGCATGCAAAACGAGATTATTTTTGACTATAACCAAGCCGTAGATGCCCAGGAGTTGCTACCTGTAGAAGGTGAAGATGGCAACAAGTCTGGAGAGTATATTGAAATTCCCATCAGCACTGGCAAGGAAAAAGTTGTCACTGAATCACAAAAATTTGAAGACCCCTCTACTCCAAGGGATGNAGCCAAACCAAGTCCTGCACCGGTTAAAGAGAATATCCAGCCTACTAAAGACAGTGTTGAACGAAAGCGTGGGGGATTTTTGAAAAGGGTATTCGGCAAAAAACAATAAAAAAAAGCCTGGATGTTTCCAGGCTTTTTTTATGTCATTTAAAAGTGATATTTATTTATCAAGCACTGCAGAGACCCCAATGCTGAAAAACAAATTCTTGGCAGCATTTGCTGTTACAGGAATTCTGTACTGGCTTTGTACAACCAAAAATGTTTCATCAAAAATATTAAACTGAAGTCCAACACCTGCGGGGATATACGCTGCATAATATCCTTTCCATACAGATCCACCAACACCAAGTGAGAGGAAAGGTGATACAAGATGGTCATCGGTCAACAACTTCATGAAGAGGTTGGCATCCAATTCGAAATAAGTTCTGGACCCTGTACTGGATGCGTAGGGCTTGTTGGAAAGGGTATAATCTACATCTGACATCCCCAACCTTGCATTGAAATCAAACTTTTCGGACAATCCGTCAGTGTATGTAATGGCCATACCAACCCTTTTCCGATCAAAACTGCTCCATTTTTTGTCGGATAAAACAAAAGACATCCCTTTTGATGTTAGATCAGCAGGAGTCTCGAAATCATGACCCGTAAACTGGATCCCAAGTTGTCTGCTTTTCTTGTTGGATGGCTTTGACTGGGAAAATCCTGCCTGGAACAATGCCATGGCAAAAACAAATAATAGTATTCTTTTCATAAACAGTTGAGTTTTGAATACAACAAAAATAGTCTGTGAGAGTTGAAACTTAAAATAATTATTGGTTTTTGGGCTAATTAATCTGAATTAGCCTCATTTAAGCACCTCTACCTTTACCTTTACGATGCCACTAGCCTTAAAATCCAAGGTTTTGGCTGCTAAAATTGTCAAGTCTACCAGCCTGGGATTTCGATGATGAAGCCGATCATTGACCCTTACCGTTACTGTTTTGTCATTTTTTAGGTTTGTCACCTTGAGGAGGGTTCCCATGGGGAAAGTGTTGTGTGCGCAGGTCAATTTATCTTGTCTAAAAACCTCTCCACTCGCCGTTTTCTTACCGATGAATGTATTGGAATAAAAACTGGCATAGCCCACAGCACTATCTGATTGAGNAACATTCCTGTAGTTGACTTTGCCCTGNGCAGCTGATAAAAGGGGCNCCATCATGATCATGATGACCATGTAACAAGAAGATATGGTTTTAAAAAAAATCGNCATTTTGTTCAACACCAGTGAAACTCAAAGGTAGCCAATCACAACAACCCAAAAATACTTTAACATAAATAATTGAATATCAATACAGTAAAAGAATTTATACCATTGGTTCGCAATATCTTAGTAATATCATCCTTCAATTAACCATTTATTTGTGATGAATAAAAACATTGCGACGGTCTATTGTGCACTAATTGTGTCAATGGCATGGGCACAAGAAAAACAGACCATTGGGCTTAAACCTATCAAAGACAAAATTTCATTTTACAATATGGTTGAACGCGATTCTCTTCAGGCCATGATTGAACTNAAAAGCCTGATTCCTNCTGTGCAATACGAACTTAGGTATGCAAGTAAAAATAATTTTACCGGCCAGCGCCTGTANCCGAAAAACACCCATACCACCTACCTGAGACGCAAACCGGCCATGGCNTTGGCAAAAGTGGCTGAGGAATTGAGAGGGAAAGGCCTGGGCATTAAAATATGGGATGCCTACCGGCCCTNTCGTACNACAGTTCGATTTTGGGAATTGATCCATGATGAACGATTTGTAGCGAATCCATCAAAGGGAAGCGGACACAANCGGGGAACATCGGTTGACCTGACCCTGGTGGATCTAAAATCAGGAAAAGAATTGGAAATGCCAACCCCCTTCGATGATTTCTCACCAGCTGCTTTTCATGGGGCATTAAATATTGATGACTTCAGGATAAAAAACAGAGCGTTGCTGAAATCCACCATGGAAAAATACGGCTTTGTACCATTGGAAACAGAATGGTGGCATTATTCCTGGCAAGGTGCATCGGCCTATGATGTACTTGACCTTTCTTTCAAGGTACTGGGCTCAAAGATTGATTGATCATTAAACCGTTGTCAGGTCAACAACAGCATCAGGATTGATTGGTCCGTAAATATGGGGGAAAGTATTTTGTACAGAAGGTGACCATTCAAAAATCAACTGACTCCTCAGTTTTTCTGTGTCTATGGTAAGCAAAACGAGGTCTTGAACACCCGCATAAAACCTGGATCTGATGTCTTCAACCTGAGACAATTCACTGCAATGAATGAANCCCTCTTCCTTAAGTGATGGGGCTACATAGGATCCTGTCTCATTTGCTTTTGTCCATGCTTCCCTTGTAGTAATATGATAAATAAGGCCCATTGATCTGAATTATTTTTATGAATATACCCTTTTTATCATTTGCTCCCGCAACATGAGGTCAACCAATACAATGGCGGCAGTTGC
>JGI25920J50251_10000280_pt1 | contig 16969 bp, 15 predicted proteins | sample LauGreBMM110DCMD_2_FD_50251 | JGI IMG/M metagenome (IMG submission 50251) | reverse complement strand
GTATTATTTATTTTTTTTGTATTATTTATTTTTTTTGTATTATTTTTCATAGAATATAACTATATTTTATTCTATATAAATCGGCGGTTAAAAGGTGGAAATATAATTTTTTAGTTAACATTATTTTAGCTTTAAAATAAAAAAAATGAATTGCTTTTTCTCTCTTTACTTATATTATATTCTATCTAAACCGTTTCAAACTTTCTCTAGTCTAAATCAATAATGAAAAATATTCGTAGTATCTTTATCAGTAACGTTAATTCCGACTTTAACGCAAATGATATTATGGACACACTGTATTGCCAAAGTATTGCAACAGTAAGCAGAGTCACATTAGTTCCTAACATTACAACATACAAAGATATCTTAAAAGGCGATAATTACAACGCTTATATTGAGATAGCAAATTGGCATGAAACCGAATTAGCATATAAGGTTATTAAGCGCTTATCCAAATCAACTCGTGCGGTTCCCCTATCTTATTCAGCCAATAAGTGGTGGAATATTGAACTCAATACCAATCCAGAGATAGCGTATGATTTAGCCAATAAAGACGCGACTACAGTAAATTGCCTTGTTGATATAACTGGCGATTTCATTGACTACCAAGATGTGCGGGCATTTGATGAACTCTCGGCGTTAATTGATCAAGAGAGAGGGTCGTGGATTAAGTATTTATAATTGTAAAATAATTAAATATAATTTAAAAGTGAGACCTCTTGTCAATACCTTTTTTCTCTTTATTTAGAGCATTAATAGAAAACTGGTTAGGTGTAAACTTTTTATGTATTTGTTTATTTACAGCTTGGATAATATGGTTGCGTCTATTATCAAACTCTTTATTTACTACATCATTATGAATAATTGGTTCAAAGTTTTTTTCTCCATTTTTGGCCTTGAAAAATAGTTCTTTTCTTTTACTACAACACAGTTTACAAAAACAACCATTATCAATATAATGATTTATTTGTATATCATTAATATATTGATTTTCAAGATAAATAGTAACATAAAAATTATATTCCTCTTCAGTATAATATATAAATTTTTCTGCTATTTTATTTATCCAAATAGTTAGATATTTTTTTCTTTCATCCTCTGAATAATAAAAATTAAAAAATTTACACGATCTAATTAAATTAAAAAAATTAATAGGTATTTTATATTCTTTTTTAAATTTTCTATATAAATCGCTAATACCTTTATTATCAGTTTGATAATCGCTTATTAAAACAATATCGGCTTTAAATATTTGGGATAAAATTGTATTCCAACTATGAGAATCACATAAGCGCAATTTAATGTATTTAATGTTATTTACTTGTTGTATGGTGTATTTTTTATTAAAATCAAATGGTATAGGGTCTGATAGTAAATATTTATCAAAATAATGGTCTCCTAATGCTAAATAAGGAAATATTTTATTAAATCTATTAGTTACACGTTTAATGCTATAGTTGTTAATATTTTCCTCACTATTATTGAAGTGGTATGGTGAAATTTTTTCAAAAAACTCAGACATTTTTCTCTCTATAGGGCTTCTATAAACATCAATTACATAAACATTTTTCCCTTGAAATCCTAAAAAATCTATTATTTCATTTACAGTAACATCATTAATGCCGGTTAAAACATTCAACATTATATCATCGTGAATGTGAATAACATTATAACTTTTACCCAACGAAACTCTTAATGATGATACTAAAGTAGTTGACCCAACTTTTGGTGGAGTATAAATAAAAATATAATCTTTTATATCATTTAAAAAAATTTTATTAACTGTTTCTTTTAATTTTTCTATTTTATTTTCCATCTAATTTATTATTATAGATTAAAAATGGAGTTTTAATTTATAATTATTTTATTTAATGTTAAATTCTTATACTTTAACTTCAATTGTTTTTGAGGATATGAAATGTTTATTCATATACTTTTGAATATTAAAATATGTTAATTCTTGTTTTTCGTCAATGTCCAATAATAGTTTCAACTTTTCATCAGGAGCAATAATTTTGCTATTAGTTTTATTTTCTAAATTGTTTCCTTTAATATATGCAACAAGAGCACGTGTTACTTCAGTTCTTGCGATTTCCGTACCTTCGGTTTTATTCATAAAATAACACAATTCCTTTGTAACTTTAGTTGGTTTTGCGAAACCAGAAGGTTGTCTATTTCCCTTATTTTTACTTTTTGTAACTGATTTGTTCAAGCTCTTCATTTGTTTTGTAACACTCTTTTCTAATGTTTTTATTTGTTGTTGAACTCCATTAATGTGAATTTTACAAGCAGATAAACTAGCAATAATATTTTCAAATTGTTCAAATAAATCAGATGTTTCCGTTATTTTTTTATCACTTTCTTCATTTGGTATAACTATATTACTCATCCTATATCTACAATTATGAAGTAAACTTTAAATCAATTTAGCGATTTATAATTATAATTAAATATAATTAAATTATCAAGGATTTAACGTCTATTAGAACGTTTTTTGTTGCGACGCGTCTTTCTTCTATTTTTTCTTGATTTACGAGTTCCGAGTTTCTTGCGTCTACGTGTTCCGCCAGCTTTAATACCAGGCCCAGCTTCTCCTCTTTCAGCAGCATCTAAATCAGAATAGTCCGCGTCTGAAGCGGGTTCAGGAGATATTGCGTTAGAACCTTTATCCATACCTTGTTCAATGTCGCCCATTTGATTTTCAATATCTGGTTCTTGACCGCCACGTTTTTTCCTCATATTTTTACAAATAGGGCAGCCACAATTAGGTTTGTGTCCGTTGCCTCTTTTTTTACGACCAGCGCTTTGCGAAGAGGTTTCTTCATTTGCGGTTTCATTAGCGGTTTCTTGTTTTTCTTCTTCATCATAATTACCACCACGTTTAGAATGTTTCATATTAATACAAATTGGGCAGCCGCATGTAGCCTTGTGTCCATTTTTCTTTTTTCCGCCCAATTGAGCAGTTGGTACATTTAAAACAGATCCGGAACTAGTGGTTGAGGTTGATTCTACCATTTATATATTACTATATAAGTTTTTCAAAAAATTGTTTACTAAAAAATGTTTTGAATATATTGTTTTGTATTTTTGTTTTTCTAAATAAAAAGTTTACTTGGGCTCAGAAGTAACTTGTACAGTTGAACGAGGAGGTCTGCCTCTTTTAGGAGCTACCTTCTTATCTACTCCTGTAACAAGCGTCCATTCCTTCTTATCTTCATATCTTGGTCCTTCCCCGCGAGCTCTAGGAGTATAAGTTTCACTTGGAGCCGTCTTTTGTCTTGGCTCTCTGCGAAAAACAGGTTCTTGTTCTAGTTTAAAAGAAGTCGACTCCAACGTTTCTTGGTCAGCACTAGATCCCTTATAAGTGCTTCTGGAAATCTTAAACTCGCGTCTAGTCTCGCACATCAACTTTCCGCCCTTAATTCCTGCAACATTGGCAGCTTGAAACTCATGATTTCCAGAAGGAGTGTTGGATAACCCAAATTCAATATACTCTCCTTGAACTAAATACTTGTATTGCTGGTTCTCTACTTGAATGACGCTATGATGAACAAACACGTCAGAACCAGAGCGACTGCCATCAGTCACTGTAATAAATCCATATCCAGCTTTGTTATTAAACCACTTGACACGTCCAATTAAACGTTCAGAGGTGGTAGAAGATGTAACAGTATCCGTAGAAGAGGTCATTATATTATAATCTATAATAGGTTACTATCTTTATATTATTTTACATAAATATTATTTGTTGTGTTGAGTAATATAATAAACATGTGTAAGGACAAATCGCTCTAAATCATTTGGTTGTGTAGTATCAACATCATTCATTTCAATATTATTAAAATCGTATAACTCTATATTATTATATGCTATATACTCAAAAAAAGGTATTAAGTTTATGGGTTGTTGTTCTTGAATATTTTTTAAGTCTATTTTATTATCCTTAGCTTTTTCTACTACATAATTATAAATCATTAAAGAAATACATTTTGATCTTCTATCTTTTTGATCATCCGCTTTTTTATTAACCATTTTAAATACATTAAAAATAGTTTCTATGAAATCAGGTATCTTATCATAAGTCATTTTATTATTTTACTTTATTATTTTTAACTATTTTTAACTAATTATAATTATATTCTAATACTAATTATAATCTAATATTCTTTGAAATTTCTCTCTTAAAATTATCTATAAGAAGATTATAATTAGGAGTTTCTTCAAACATCATATTTCTGACATATTTCATATAATCTAGTAAGACAATCGGCATTAAAACATGTTCAAATATCTGCTCTTTTAATGTTTTACTTAAATCATTTTTATCTTCAAAACTACCTTCATTATACTGCCAATCTAATTTTCCAAAATATAGATACAATAAAACATATCCTAATGATTCTAAATCATCTCTTCGGCTTAATTCTTTAAAATTATGTCCATTAATACTTACATATGTTTGACTCCCTATAACACTTCTCGTTTTTTTCATTTTTATATGAGTATCTCCATCCATAAATGTCTTGCAAAATCCAAAATCAATTATATGTATTTGTGTATTATTTATACCTAATAAAAAATTATCTGGTTTTATATCTCTATGAACTAATCCTTTATCATGTATTGTTTTTAATAAAATTATCAATTGAATTCCTATCTTTAAAGTCAATTGTAGAGAGAAAGTTCCTTTTTTAGTTTTTAAATTTTGTAAAGAGTCACCTAATAAATTTAGTACCATATAATAGTTTTCAGTATCTTTACCAAACCATTTTACTGTAGGAACACCAGGTGTATTTAGCAAAAATTGATATATTATAGATTCATTTTTTAACAACATAGTTTCGCTTTTAATTGATTCTATTTTAATAGCTACATTTTCTCTCGTTCTTATATTTTGACCTTTAAAAATTGAACCAAATGATCCTGATCCGATTTGTTCTAGTAATATATATTTGTTATTAATTAAATTCATTAATATAATAATTTAATTAGCATTTAAATAATTTAATTAGCATTTAAATAATAAAATTTATAAGAAAAATCGTAGTTTGTGATTTTACAAAGTAAAAAAATATAATAAGAACACATTTGTAGATATCATAATAAATTGTTGTATTATCATAATAACTTTTGCTATATCTGTAATTGGATATAAATCTGAATAGCCAACGCCCGCTTGAATTGTTGTAGATAAAAATAAACAGTCTAATACTTCAGGGGATTTTAATTTATTAACTGTAAAATTTACATCTCTAACAAAATGATCGCTAAATGACAAGTAAATTAACCCAAATAGTAATATACACAAAAATTGGAAAAATACTGTTCTAAAAACGTATTTCATATTATATATTATATACACACAATTTTAGACCTTTAAAGATAAATATGGATTTAGACTAAACATAAAGTGATTGGTTTGTTACTACATATTTCAGAGTCATATGTGGAATTTCTTTTAATTTACTCAAAAACTTTATATTGCCCATCATTTCAGCAGTTTTCTCCATTTCGCTAGAAATATTATTAATTTTTAGTAGCGCTTTCACAAATTCACCCAAAAAAATATCTTTTTTTTCTCCAAGTTTTTGTAATACAAGCTTACATTCTTCATTTGTTTCACAATTACACCATTCATTAGTATAATTTAATAAGTCATAATGAATATTATAATCCGTTCCTGTATTGATGCCATTATTTATCTCCTTATCAAAATTACATGTATACATTTCAGAGACCCTTGTAACTATTTCTTTTACTGAATTATCATCTGATTTTGGATAATTTTCCTTAAAATCATCAGGAACACTAACATTTGTAAAACAACTAAATAGCGACACTAGTTGTTTAGCAGTTAAATGATCGATGGTTTTTTCTTCTAATAATTTAGCAAAAACAAGACAATGTGTTTCTCTTAATTGACACGCTATTTTACCCTTTAAAGTTAATTGTAAGTTGTCGTCTGAATCTGTAGTTTTAATATAATCTTCGGATTTAAGAAGTTCTAATACTAATTTAACCCCACCTTGAATATAATTGTGTACATTATCATATTGTGTTTGTAAATCATTCATTTCCTTTTCTTTTTCTATCATTTTTTGTATACTTGCTTTATCCTGTTCAATGTATTTATATTGATCTACTATTTTTTCTATTTTTCTCTCGATTTCTTTACGCTTCTTATTTACCGCGAATTGTTTGTTCTTTTGTAATTCAATATATTCTTCTACAATCTCCTTTGGTGTTCTCAAATTCTTTGAACAAATCATTATATTATCAAATTCTTTATTTGTTGTTGTTAGTTTAGAAGATATTTCCTTCATTTCATTATCTAGATCACCGGTAACCATGCTTTTTTTAGCAAAATCAATTATATTTGTGGATCCAATATCGATTAAATTTAAAAGTAAATTATATGAAATTTTGAACTTAGATGTTAGTGTTTGTGGGCGACCATTCATCATATTTTTGTAATTTACAGAATCTACATTGCGGAAAAGATTATTAAGATGAACCGCATGCCCTACTGTGTCAAGTCCGAGCCTTCCAGCTCTACCAGCCGCTTGTACATATTGATGCGCATGTAATATTCCAAACGTATTGCCATGACACTTATTAATGTCAGTGAATATACAACTTTTAACTGGTAAATTTAAACCTATAGCTACTGATTCTGTAGCAAAAAGTAGCTTGATATATCCTCGTTCGAAGAAAAGTTCGACTATTTCTCTTAATATAGGTAGCATTTTTGAATGATGAGTAGCTATTCCTTTTTCCAAAAGAGAAACTAAATGTAAATATTCGGGTAAATGTAAATATTCTTCAAAATTCGGTAACTTACTACGTAAGATTTGTTCGCATTCTCTACTCACTGTATAAGGCACTTTAGAATCAAATTCTTGTAAATTGGTTGTTATTTCTTTAGCACAAATTTCTAATTGTTTTATTGAAAAAACATAACAAATAGCAGGAGTCATTTCATTTTCCGTTAAATACTTTGTTACTTGATTTAATACATGGGCTCTTTTAACTCTTATATCTTTTGTTTCAAATAATTTCAACATTTTATTCATTTTAAAGTAATGATCATCATTAAATTTCCCTTTTGAATCCTGTATAACAAAAGGTTTATTAATAATATTTTTAATTTCTTCGTGAACGGATTTATCTTTAATAGATTTAAAGATACCTTGCGTGACAGTAATAAATGAATAATGTATTAAAGGAACAGCTCTATCTTTTTTTGAAGTAAAATAAACTATTTTAGTTTTATCACACACATTTTCATCGCTTCTATTTTCAAGCCAGCACGCAAAACGTTCTGGATTATCAAGTGTTGCCGATAATCCAATCATTTGAATATGTCTAGGTAATAACATTATAGAATTTTCCCAAACAGAACCTCTATGTTCGTCATTAATCATATGAATTTCATCGAATATTACACAGCCTAATTCCGTTTCAATATTCATTTCAAAAGATACAGAGGATTTTATATTTTCTGAATTACTTTTAATTTGATATAATTTATTTAAAAGTATCTCTGTTGTCATAATCAAAACATCGGCATCAGGGTTACAACGAATATCTCCTGTAACAATCCCAATACTTATATGAGGGTATTTTTTAGTAAAATCATAAAATTTCTGATTACTTAAGCTCTTAATTGGCGAACAATAAATAGTTTTCTTACCTTTAGAGTGAAAAAAATCTAGCGCAAATTCAGCTGGTAAGCTTTTACCGCTGCCGGTTGGTGCGGTAACCAAAACATGTTGTCCTTCAACTATTCCTTCAATTGCCCATTTTTGAAATATATGTAATGGATAATTGAATTTTTCGAAATGCTCTTTATATTTAGATTCATTATCAGTTGGATAATTTGTTATCGAGCAAGATTTTACCATATTATTACGATTATTATATAATATAATATAATATAGTTGCTTTATATTATTTTTTATATTTATAAAAAAGTTTTACACCTTTTCACATTTCATCATTAGTGCCTTCGGCAAATGCCAATTTATAATATATTTACTTAAAACAATTTAAATACATTAGACTCTAAATATATATAATTAGAGTCTATGAGTTCGATACCATTGTCTATTATTAATTTAAGAACAAATCAAGAGACGGCTATTGCTATAAACCAAATTTATATAAATAAAAACCCAGATTTCCAAAGAGAATATGAAGCTTGGGATGATAAATTAAAAACAAGATTTATAGAAACTATTTTAATTGGTAGAGCTATGAATCCAATTTGGACTATATTAAACCCAGATAATAATAGCGAAGAAGTTTTAGATGGAATGCATAGATTGACTACGGCGCTAGATTATCTTAATAATAAATTTAAATTAAATTCAAAATATTTTACAGATGAAAATAGAGGACAAATGTATGATAAAAAAAATTTTAGTGAATTAACACCAGATGATCAACAAAAAATAAGAATTTATAATTTTTTATTTAATCAATTAGATTCTTCTTATAGGACTGATGTCAATAAACGGCGTGATCAATATGAAATATTAAATAGATCAAGTAGAACACTTAATGATTATGAATTTAATAAAGTTTTATATGGAAAATTTTTTGATATTATTTCTGTGTATAAAGATGAGTTAAATTGTTTATTTTTTAATGTGGGTGACAAAAGAGGCGAGTTACAAACTGAAATAATTGATATTATTGTATTATCTAGTGATTTACCTAATTCATGGTCGTCTGTAAATACATTGCGTGACAAATATTATGGAGAAACACTTGGAACTACTGAACAATCAGTAATTAATTATTTAAATAATAATGAAGAAGCTATTAAAAATAAAATTATTATGATGAAAAAAATTATAATTACTCTTAAAGATAATAAATTTTTTAGTGATAATAAAAAAAAATTCAATAAATATTATTTACCATACAAGTTTATAATTAGTCGTTTATTATATAAATTTAAAAATGATATTTCATTATTTAATAGACATATTATAGATATTATTGAACAACTAAAAATTAAAATTACAGAAGTTGATATACAAGAAAAATTAGAATGTAAATCTAGAAATGCAATATTTCAAAAAAAATTAATTATTTTAATTGATGATATTAATAATTCTTCATATGAAAAAAATAAAGATAAAAGATTATTTACAAAAATACAAATTAATTCTAAATTAAAAGAACAAAATAATGTATGTGCTGTTTGTAAAAAACAAAAAGAAAAATATGAAGGAGATCATATTATTCCTTGGTCAAAAGGTGGAAAAACAGATGATGAAAATTTACAAGTATTATGTATCAATTGTCATCAAAATAAATAGGCGTTTGCCGAAGGCACTAACGAAATATTAAAATATATGTACATAAGACCGAATATATCACTCTATGTTGTAATGTGAAAACTATAATTATATTTTTGTTAAAATAAACACAATTTATAATTAGTATGTAAACTACATAAAAGCAACTATATAATAAAAACTATAATGGGATTAATTTCAATAATAAATTTTTTGCTAATTTATTATAATTTAACAAACAAATTTTATAGTGATGGATTTTTAATAAATTTAAATCATAATATAAATAATTTAAATAGTCATAAAAAGTTTCCTTTGTCAAAACGTTATCACGAAGATGCTTTAAAAAGAATAAATACTAATAAATATAATGATAAATATCAAAATAATGATAACGCAGATTCTGACAAAAATAAAAACAAACGTTATCCCTATTATCCTTTATCTAGAAAATATTATGAAGATTATAATAAACGTTTAAATTCAAAAAATATTACAATTCAAGGTGAAAGCATATTAGGATACTTAAATAGTGAAAATTTAACTATTGAAGATTTATTAAGAAAGTTTGGAAATAATAAAAACACAACAGAAAAAACAAACCAAGACATAGATGGTGTCAAGCCTGATATAAAAAAAAGTCTAAAACAAGTAGGCCGGTCTATTTATATTGATCCGATTAGTGGTATAACATTTGAATTTGAAGGACAACCTGTAAATCCAGATGATACACCAGAAGGCGAATTCGAGGAAGATGACGAAACGGGTCGCCGCCGTTATGTAGAGAGAGAAAATACAAAATCAAAAAACTTTGAAGTAATTAAAAATTATAATATTAAATTTAAAGATATTGGCGGTTATGATATTGTAAAGCAAGAATTATTCCAATGTGTAGACATTTTAAAAAATCATCAAAAATATATAAAATACAACGTAAGAATCCCAAAAGGATTAATATTGGAAGGGCCTCCAGGAACAGGTAAAACTCTTTTGGCAAAAGGATTAGCAGGCGAGTCAGGATGTGGTTTTATTCCAGTATCTGGTTCTGATTTTCAAGAAAAATATGTTGGTGTTGGTTCGTCAAGAATCAAGGAATTATTCCAATTAGCAAAGAAGAATGCCCCGTGTATTATTTTTATAGATGAAATCGACGCACTGGGTAGAAAGCGTTCATCAGACGGGGAAAGTTCGTCAAATGAGCGAGACAATACGTTAAATGCGTTGCTAGTTGAACTCGACGGATTTAAAAATAACTCGGGTGTCTTTTTAGTTGCTGCTACAAATCGTATAGATTTATTGGATAGTGCTTTAACAAGACCCGGAAGAATAGATAAAAAAATTTATATTGGGTTGCCTAGTAAAGAAACGAGAGAAGCAATTATTAATATTCATATTAGTGGAAAGCCTTATACAAATACAATAGTTGTTAATGACCTGGTTGAAATAACAGAAGGTTTATCTGGTGCTCAAATCGAAAATTTGTTAAATGAAGCGATGTTGAATGCTCTGAGATACAATCGCGCAGAATTTAGTTATAAGGATTTTGATTTAGTTTTGAATAAAATGATGGTTGGTTGGCAGCCAACAGAACACGAGTTTACAACAGATATTATAGACCATATTGCTATTCATGAAATGGGTCATGCTATAGTTGGAATTCTCTCTAAGTATCATTCTAAAATGACAAAGGTGGTTATAAATTTGTCTTCGCCTAAGAGTCCAGGTTATACTGTATTTGAGGCTTCAACTAGTAATATTTACGTAAGAGAAGCACTATTCGAGCATTTAATGATTTTGCTTTCAGGTAGAATAGCGGAGGAAGTATTTTATGGGATTTCGGTAACAACAGGAGCAATTAATGACTTTGAAGAAGCATTAAAATTATCTGAAAAAATGATAATTTATTACGGTATGGGTAAAAATATAATATATCCAAGTTCAAGTGAAAAATATAAAGAATTGATTGACACGGAAGTAATTGAGTTAATTAATAATGCTTATAAATATGCTGAGGTAATTATTCGAAATTGTAAAGATTTAATTTTCGAGACATCAGAAATTTTGAAACAAGAAAAAATGTTAAAGGCAAGTACCATTCATGAGTTAATTAATATAAAGTATCCGAATGTACTTGATTTGAAAAGTTTGAATATACAAATTTTAGATAAAAATACATAAAATGTGTAAAAAAAATGAAATGAATATAGATAATAATATTAAACTAAACTAAAAAGCTCAATATCAAATCAATAATTTTAATTTTGTAATGTCTGTCTGTTTTATTCCACTCAAAAAACAAGCGACTCGGCCTCACGAAATATTACAATACAGGTACATAGAACCTATCACTTTATGTTGTAATGTAAACATAAAAATATTAAATCAAGTAATAATATCAATATTCGTAAAATGTGGTGATTTACATGCTTATGGATATAATCGAAGTCAAGATGAATATTGGGGTAAAAAAATAAAAAAAACAAACTGCGTTCTACATTTTAAACTGAAAATATTACCAGCTAGCAATGATACATCCTGTATATTAATTGAGCCTGTTATAGGTTGTGATATTGAAATAAAACAGTTATTTGTGAATATAATAGATTATATAAAGCTTTTTGAAACATCGTCCTTCTTTAAAAATAATCTTGAAAAATGAATTATACACCTTTGAATATTATATCTTTTTACATTTACTACGAAGTGAAATGCCGATTTTTATATAGTCATATCCATATAAAAATTAATAATTATTGTTTTATTTTTATTGTTTTATTTTTTGGATATTTTTAAGCGTTTATAATGGCAATTTAGGACAAATCAGTATTATATATAATAATTATTAATATATAATGACAACGAATGCTACTAATTTTACAGGTCGTACTCCTAGTCAAGAATTAATACAGAAAATGAGAGAAATAAAAAGCATTAATAATAAGAACCTTAAAGACGTATTAAAAGTCTATATGTATGACAAATACATACTTCCAGCACAATTTCGAAATATATCTACATGGAAAACTAAACAAATAAAAGACATGAGAGATTTATTTAAAGATTATCCTGATTTTAATGAACCATTAAATGACTGGGATGTTATAAAAGTTGAGTCTATGACAAAAATGTTTGCGGGTTGTACAAATTTTAACCAACCATTAAATAATTGGAACGTAGCTAATGTTATTGCTATGAATGCTATGTTTTCAGGTTGTACAAAATTTAATCAACCATTAGATAAGTGGAAATTGAGTTCAGTGGTAGGGTTAGAAGAGATGTTTAAAAATTGTGAAGCATTTAACCAACCATTAAATAATTGGGATGAATACATAACTCATACTAATAACTTACTTCATATGCCTACTGTTACTACCAATATGTTTTTGGGTTGTGGTATATCAGAAGAGAATAAACCAGCATCCCTTCAACAATCACACACTCCTCAGTCTCGTTCAAGAACTCAACTAACTATTAAAAATTGGTTCGAAAATAAAGGAATAGTCATATATCAAAGCATACAACCAGTTCCTCTGGAAGTTTCAACTGAAATGGCACATATAGACCCAACCGCTACAGCATTCGACCCCATAATGTACGACGATATAAATGTATATGACTATTTACGAGAAGATACTGATAACGTTATTTTTGAGTTTGACAGTAAATTTTATCCAGTTTCTAAATCAACCTTAATAAATCTTTGTTCTGATTATTCTGCTGTTAAATACGAGTGTTTAAATACATCAATTGCGCTAATACCTACAGATGATAATCTAAATAAAACAAACCCATATTTAATGGGGAAATCTTTTAATGTGTTATGTGGATTAATTGAGTTGTCGAAAATAAAAACGATTATTGAAACTCCAGAAATAAGAGTCGTTCAAATTGTAGATTTTGCCCCTCCGCAAAATGCTATGTCAACAGCATCCACCTTAGCTATTCTTATAGGTCTTAAAAACAATGGGGTAGAATTTCCGCAATTATCAAGCGAAGAACAAAAAATAGTACGTGGTTTTAATTTATATGGAGCGTCACATTGCCAAGAAGGACAAGACGAAAAAATACGAGATGTTAAAATATTACCTACACCTGATTTACAATTACCTACGCTTGATTTACAACCAAACGAAAAAAGAAAATATACAGGCGGAAGAAAAAAGACAAGAAGGGAAAAGAATTTTAGAAAACAAACAAAAAAAATAAAATGTCAAAAAAATAAAACAAGAAAAATAAAAAAGAATTATTGATTTTTATATGGATATGACTATATAAAAATCGGCATTTCACTTCGTAGTAAATGTAAAAAAGCGTAAAATAAAAAAATTGAAACTGCTTTCTTTTTTTATTCTAATATAAAAGTTGCAAATATGGTTAGATCAAACACAGTGAAGCCAATAGTGAAATTAAAATTTAATATTTTACCAGATGTTGAAGATATTGCGCTCTTCTTAAGCGCTGGCGACCAAAAATCAAAAAATGATGAATACAATAAAATACGAGAAAATGTACTTACAAATATATTTAATATTGATGATGAATACTTAAATCATCCTCAGTATGGTGATAGTTGGATTGATATAAAAGACAAGTTTACAGCTAGTATGACAACGCTTTGCAGCGAACCTTTCGAAAAAATGTCAATCAAACATATGGGAGGAATGTCAAAGAATCATGATTTTGATATTACATTTCATGACAATAAAAATATAATCAAAACTGAAAAACTGGAGTTTAAGCATAATAATTCAAATGTGTACGATTTAGTTCAATTCTTGGAGCTTTATGATAAGGATTGTAAACACAAATATAACGTTTGTAGCGTATCATACAGTGAATATTATTATGACAACGGTATAGATAAATATTTAATAACTGATGATGAGCTAATTCTTCCTAAGCCTACAAAAGAGGATTATTTGAAGCACGTGTATGATATTAAATATAAATATCCGTTCTTTAAACACCTACACGATAAAAAAAATAACAAAACGAAAGAAAAAAAAGAAATAGCAAATGAATCGGTAAAAAAATATATAGAGGAATTCCACAGCACTTTTAATTTTGAAAAGATTACAGAAAAAATTATTGAGTCGCAAAAAGATAAAGTGTTCCTGTTGTGGGACTGTAAAAATTTTCATATTCAAAAACTTGAAGTATCTAATATTAAAATAAATAAAATAAAAAAGGTCGATAATTTATATTTTGATGTTATTGTAGATAATTTCTCGCATGACATTCGTGTGAGGCTTAATTGGGGAAACTCGAACGGGTTATGTAATCCCAGATGGAAATTCAGCTTTATAGATAAATAGGAAATATAGTTTCTAGTTCAGTTTTTGACAATCCATTGTTTCCAAGAAATAAATCAATAAAATGTTGTGTCTTAGGATTATTAAAACTATTAATTATTTTGTTATAATTTTCGATTAATTCTTCACTAGTTATTTTTTTTGTAGAATATATTTCGTTTAAATGATTTTCAATTAAATACGGACCTTTTGAAATCAACGCATAATTAAGTTTATAAGCACTATTTCCGTTGCCTCGGTTTACAACTAATACATGACCCATTTTGCCGCCGTGTTTAATATATTGTCCTTTAGCTTCATTTTTGAATTTCTTGACTTCAAGTGTATTATCTTTTGAAATATTTGTATTATAAACTAGTAAAGTTTCATCTTCATCATTTGTTAATTTATCTTTATGCTCATTCCAAACTATATTTCCAGTTCTTACTTTCAATCCCATTTTTTCAATTGTAGTTGATCCTTCGAATAGTTTTCTTAGCTGTATTGAATCATGTGTAAATATAAAATGGTTATTTATTTTAATCGAAAAACTACACTCAATAGGTGTTAAATTCTCTTCATTTTGTTTCTGAATTATTAAACCAAATGTAGATTGGTCAGTATCTATAAATTTATTATATTCTTTAAAGTCTATAATTTCTAAAATAGTACAAGTTTGTTTAATATAATTGCGAATAGCAGCATAATAAGCAGAATTAAGAAAACTATTAGGAATAATAAATGCTAAGATTCCTTCATTTTTAAGAAAAGACAATGAATGAAGTATGAAAAGTCCAAATATGTTAGGTCTTCCGGTACAATAGTCTTTATATTGAATAGGAATTTGTTCCTTTTTACATACAATATATGGTGGATTGCCAACGATTAAATCATATTTAGTTTCACATGTATATGTAATAAAATCGCCGAATCGTAAGTCAACCTCATTTTTAAATTCGATATCTTTAATGGTGTTATAAATTGTCGTATTATATTCAATTCCATCAATGTGAACCTGTTTAAAATAATTATCACAATAACTAATTATTTCACATGTTCCACAGGATGGTTCTAATATTCTCTCTATTTGTATATTTAAAGATGTAATATATTTATTTACAGCACCAAATAAAAGTTCAATAATAATCTTTGGAGTAATAAATATGCCAAACGTCTTTTTTTCTTGTTTTGGTAGACTTTTAGTGACGTCAATCGTAAGCATACTAAATTGTTCATAGATTGTAGCCATATGATATATTGTTTTATATAATAATATTTAAACCAATATATATTTCAATTTAAATTTTAAATTAATTTTAAACCCTTGAAGATTTACAACCATACTTATAATTTTCTTGTTATATTTGGTTTTGATAGGTTTATATTTGTTTTATCCGAAATTATAAATCCAACACTCCGGAGGCGGTTCTAAATCAATATATATTCCAAAGTAACTTAAAGGATTTGTAATTGTTTCTTTAAGTACCAAAAATAATTTATACTATAAAAAAATATATTTTCGAATTCTGGAAAGTATTTTGGTTTTTCATTTTTGGACATTTATAAATGTCCAATTTTCAAAAAGCCAAATCGATCTTGGATTTTTTTGTTTTTTGCAGCATAAAAGTTTTTATGGTCTGGTCACTTTTATTTTATTTTTCAGTTTGTGACGATAAAATTTTATATATTTTGGAAAAGTATGTTTTCTATTTAATATTATATGAAACAAAATGAAACAAATTTAGGAGAAAAAGGAGAAAAAGGAGAAAAAAGAGAACCTAAATATTATTGTAATTATTGTGATTATAGTTGCTACGTAAAATTCTCATATGGTAGACATGTATTGACACCAAAGCATGTAAAACAGTCCCAAAATGAGCCAAATGAAACAAATGAAACAAAAAATGAAACAAAAAAAGAGAAAGGTGCAACTGATAATATTTGTGAGTGTGGACAAGTTTATTATAGTAGAACCACTCTATGGAGACATAAAAAAAAATGTAATGTAATTAAAGAAAATAATGAGATTGACTTAAAAAATGATGTATCTGATAAGGATGATTTGATTAGTTACCTTATAAAAGAAAATAAAGATTTTAAAAACTTAATTTTAGAAATTGTAAAGAAAGATACTTATAATAATAATACTACAAATAACAATACCAATTCACATAATAAAACATTCAATCTACAATTCTTTTTAAACGAAACGTGTAAAGACGCAATGAACATTATGGAGTTTGTTGATTCAATAAAATTACAATTATCAGATCTTGAAAATGTAGGGCAAGTTGGCTACGTGGAAGGCATTTCTAATATTATTGTGAAAAACTTAAAAGCACTTGATATAAATAAAAGACCTGTTCATTG
>JGI25920J50251_10000279_pt1 | contig 16992 bp, 8 predicted proteins | sample LauGreBMM110DCMD_2_FD_50251 | JGI IMG/M metagenome (IMG submission 50251) | reverse complement strand
TACAAAAATACATTCAAATAATAATTTAAGAATTGTTTGTTGGAATTGTAATTCAAGTGGATATGGTTCTCAAAGTTGTTCGCGAGGATGTCACAAAAACTTAGATACTTTACAAGATATTTCTTTTTATTGGGAAACAAGTCGGCATTTGAAATATGAAAAGGTCTAATAATGTCCCGTATGATATTTAAATTAAATAAGTTTTACAATAATTATAATTTAAAAAGTTTAACTATAATTATTGTATATTATGCTCAAATCTGTTATAATTTACACATATTTTTCGTCACCATCAAGCGACTATAATTTAGAATTTTTTGTTAAACAAGAATTATCATATAAAAATAATATTGATTATATTATTGTAATAAATGGGTATGTGTATAATACAAATATTTATTTTCCTATTTTAGATAATTTAACAATACTTAAAAGAGAAAATATAGGATTTGATTTTGGAGGTCATAATCACGCTTTAGAATATATTACAGAAAATAATAAAATATATAATTATTATTTTTTTATGAATAGTGGAGTTATTGGTCCAATTATATGTAATTATTTTCAAAAAACTCATTGGAGTACTATTTTTATAAACAAAATAAATGAGCGTTGTAAATTAGTTGGTACTAGTATTGTTTGTTTACCATGTTATGATTGTGGTGGGTATGGGCCTAAAGTAGAAGGATTTTTTTTTATGGTTGATAATTTGGGGTTAGAATTACTAAAAAATAAACAAAATATATTTTGTAATCATTTAACTAAATGGAGTGCAATTGTAAATGGAGAATATGGGTTATCAAACTGCATATTAGAAAATGGGTATTCAATTGATTGTATGCTACCAAATTATCAAAATATAGATTGGACTAATAATATGTATTATATGTTAAATAATAATATACATCCTTCAAGACATAATAGTTTTTATGGCGAATCTATTAATCCACACGATGTTATCTTTCATAAATGGTTTTGGCATAATGAAGATTTGGTAAATTTTGATATAATTAAACAATATATAAATCATAATAATATTCAACTTAATGTTCAATATCCGCCAATATAATTTATAAAATTAATGATTTATGTTTATAATAAGTTTTACAAGGTTTATACAAATATTTATTTACCTTTTAGTGATTTCACATTTTACACAATAGCATATATTTTTTGAACTATCTAGATTAATATCAATAGTATCATTTACCCAATCATGTTCGCATTTATCTTTAATTTTATCTTTAACACAATCTTTTAATCTGTGTAAGTGAACAAATAGTTCATTACATTCTCTTACATTATCAAAGACATTTAAATAACTATTTAATAATTCATTATTACATTTTATTTCAAAATAATTATTATCAAACATTTGTATTCTATTTTTGATATTCATAATTCTTTTTTTAGAAGTTTCAATGTGTTCTATATAATTAATTACATCGGCATAAATATTTATTAGTATATCAATCTCATCATCAATCTCATCATTCATTTGTTAAATATACTAACAAATATTTATACCATTTTTTACATAAAAGAATATATAGGTCTTCCATTTTTTATATTATTTCTAGAAACTCTGCGTAACATTTCATAATTAATAGAAGCTAATTTTCCAAACAATTTAACTGAATTAGGAACTCCACGATTATAAAATATAGAACTTGATGTTATTTTTCCATTATTAAATTTAGGCATTGATATAATTAGATTATAAAATAATTTTTACAAATTATGTTATAACTTGAAAAATAAATAAGTTTTTAAAAAATACCCGAATAAAAAATGATTAAATGTTATAAAAAGTTTATATATATAAATTATACAATAATGGAACTTCTGTTTTTTTAATTAATTTATCAACAATATCTTTAGTTACTGTGAAAGGAAATGTTACCTTTAATGACATATCTTCTTCAAATAGATTTGAATTTGGGCGCATTAAACGATATAAATTTAATTTTGTATAAATAATTTCTAAGCATCTTTTTAAATTTCTTACACCATCTTCTTTATTACAATTATTTTCTATAATATAATCTAATGTTTGTTCTGGAATAATTATATCATTTTGAGAAAACTTAACTTGTTCTCTAATTTTAGGCAACAAGTAATTGTTTGAAATAACAGACTTTTGTTTTTGACTATATCCTTTAGTTTGAATGCGATACATTCTATCTTTTAAAATTGGGTTTACTTTACTTTCATCATTATAACTAAATATAAACAAACATTTACTTAAATCAAAATCAATTTCACTAAAATATTTATCGTGAAACTGACTATTTTGTGATGTATCTGTTAAATGAGTAAGAATACCACTAATTTCCTCACCTTTTGGAGTATCACTTATTTTATCTAATTCATCAAAATATATAACTGGATTCATACACTTACTATCAATTAAAATTTGAATTATTTTTCCCCAAGTTGAACCTTCATATGTATATCCATGACCTTCTAAGAAACTACTATCAGTAGCTCCACCTAACGCAATAAAAGCAAACGGTCTATTTAAAATTTTACTAATTCCTTCTTTCACTAACGTCGTTTTTCCTGTTCCTGCAGGACCATGAATAGCAATAGCAGAACCAATTGCTTTAGGATTTGTAATTAACTGACCTAACAGTTGCATTATTTGCATTTTAGCATCATTAAGACCATATACTGCTTCATTAAGAGTTTTTTGAGCAGTTGCCATAAAATTATGGCATGTTTCTATTCCATCATCTATTGATATTGGTAATGTTTTATATTCACTAAATGGAATTCTCATAAATGTATCAACCCAATTTTTTATTTTATAAAATTCACCAGAACCTGGTTCCATATAACGAAGAGAACTAATTTTTTTCATGGCGGCTGCTTTAAATATTACCGGAATATCAGATTCAAGAAGAGTTAAACGATAAGGTTTTTCAATTCTCGATATTTTATTAATTTCTCTTAATTCTTTAATAATTTTTTTTTGTTGATTTACTTCAAGTTTATTATAAAATTCAAAATCATTCATTGTATTTTTATCACGCAAAATTTTTTTAAATATACGATTATTTCTATCTTTTTCTTTTTTAACTTTTTTCTCTTGATTTTCTTTTTCTTTCTTCATATTTATATCATAAACATCAATGCATTTTTGAATTGATTTATCAGTTGGATTTTTTAATAACATTTCTTTTAACTGTAATAATATTGGATTATCATTACTATTATTTGTATCAGTTATTTTATTTTCAGCATTTTCACATTTTTCAGGTTTTATTGTCTTTTTATTCGTTTTTTTATTTGTTTTTTTATCTTTATCTTTTTCTTTATCTTTTTCTGATTCAGATTCACTACTAATTGGGTCATCTTCATTTTCAGTAGTTGAACCAGACCCGGAACTAGAACCAGAACAAGTTTCCCATTCTTCATTAACCATATCTTCAAATTCATTATTATTTTTATCTTTACCAACTGTAAAGATAATATTAAATTTACCTAATTTATTTTTCTCTTCTTCCTCTTCTTCATCTATATAATCGGACGATGAATCTTCAGACCCTAATTCTTCCTCCTCTTCCCCCTCTTCCCCCTCTTCCTCCTCTTCCCCTTCTTCCCACTCTTCCTCCTCCTCTTCTTCGTGTTTTGTTGTTTTCTTTTGTTTGTTATTTTTTTTAACTTGTATTTTTGATTGTTTTTTCTTTTTTAAAATGTTGTTCTCTTCATCATCATCCAATTCTACCTTTTTTATAATTTGGGTAACTTTTGTTTGAATTCGCTTCTTATTTTTTGGAATTTCTTTTTCTTCTTCTTCTTCTTCTTCTTCTTCTTCTTCTTCTTCTTTTTTTAATTTTTTTATAGTTTTTTTAAGTTGCTCACCTGCTTTAATTTTTTTATCTATATATTTTGATGGAAATATTTGTTGTAACATTTTACGATATTCATGAACATTTATATCATCTTCGTCGTCATCTGTATAGAAAGAATTATCATCATCATCCGAAGATTCTGATTTCTTTTTTTTATTTTTAGCATCTTCTTTAGTTTTGGTATATTTATTAAATTCTTTTTTAGACATTTTAGTTTGACTATTTTGTTGCATAATATTATGTTATATAAATAGATATGTTTAAGTCAATTCAATTTTTTAATTAATTTGTAAAAAAAAAATTACAACTTGTTAAATGTTTGTAATTTATAAATAAATAATATAAATAAAGTATTTAAAAAATAAATAAAATTGAAATAAACAATCTAAATATTATTTGTTATATATAAGAAAGAATGTTAAAGAATTCAGAAAACATGACAAATGTTAATAGTTCCAAAATTATCGGTATCCAGTTTAGTATATTATCACCAGAAGAAATACGCAAGGGTTCTGTTGCTGAAATTACTAGTAAGGAAGCTTACATTAATAATAAACCTGTTATCAATGGTTTATTTGATCCAAGAATGGGTGTTTTAGAACCAGGTCTAATTTGTCCTACTGATGGGTTAGACTATATGCAAACCCCTGGATATTTTGGACATATTGAGTTAGCTCGTCCTGTATTTTATATTCAGTATCTTAGTACGATTCAAAAAGTGTTGCGGTGTGTGTGTTTTAAATGTAGCAAACTATTAGTTTCAAAAGACAAATACAAGCAATCATTAAAAATGCAACACCAACAAAGATGGAAATATGTTTTTGAATTGTGTAAAGGAATTAAGCGTTGTGGTGAAAATTCAGAAGATGGTTGTGGTTGTTTACAACCTAAAAAAATTAAAAAAGAAGGTATGTCATCACTATTTGCCGAATGGGCAAACACAAGTAAAGAGGGTGAGGAAAATATAATAATTCCTTTAACTCCAGAACTTGTATTAAAAATTTTAAAGAGAATTTCTGATGAAGATGTTACGTTTATGGGGTTTAGTCCTATTTGGTCACGCCCTGATTGGATGATATGTCAAGTATTAGCAGTTCCACCTCCAGCAGTTAGACCATCTGTTAAGCATGATGCTCAACAGCGTTCAGAAGATGATTTAACACACATTCTAGTTAATATTGTTAAAAGTAATAAAACATTACTAGAAAAAATGCAAAATAATGCTCCAGAAAATATTATAAATGATTGGTCGGTTGTTTTACAATATCATATAGCTTCAATGGTTGATAATAAGATACCAGGAGCAAGTCCAGCAGCTCAGAGGTCAGGAAGACCATTTAAATCAATTAAAGATCGTTTAAATGGAAAGGGTGGTCGTATGAGAGGAAATTTAATGGCTAAGCGTGTAGATTTTAGTGCTCGTTCAGTTATTACGGCTGACCCTAATATTTCTATTAAAGAACTTGGTATTCCTATGAAAATTGCTAAAAATATTACAAAACCTATAGTTGTAAATCGACTTAATAAAGCTTTCTTAACAAAATTAATTCTAAATGGTCCTGATGTTTGGCCTGGTGCTAAAATTCTTGAGAGAATAAATGGTCAAAGTATAACTTTAAGATATTTAGATAGAAAAAGTATTGTTCTTGAAGATGGAGATATCGTACATCGTCATATGATGGATGGAGATGCTATTCTATTTAATCGTCAACCAACTTTACACAGAATGAGTATGATGTGTCACATTGCTAAAATTATGAAGCAGGGTGATACATTTCGTATGAATGTAGCAGACACAAAACCTTACAATGCTGATTTTGACGGGGATAGACATATGTAGAAACATTTTGTCCCCAACAGGGAGCGTGAAAAGCGTGATACTCCCTAGTTAGATGATTATAGCAGTAAAGAATCATTTAGCAACATAACCAAATTGCGGGAAACCTCCTTAGAGCCTTCACTACCACTCACTTTTGGAAACAATTGTGAGGACCTCGGTTAATTGCCGAACCCAATGGTAAAAATGTGAAGGATTGGGCAATCCGCAGCCAAGCTCCTAATCTCATATGATAGAGAATGGAGAAGGTTCAACGACTAGACGGTTGTGGGTATTATATGATGGTTTAATCAACCTGATAATGCTTAAGGTATAGTCTACCCCTATTGGAAACTTTAGGGAAATTCATGGAAATGAATTTACACATGCCTCAGGACCCGGAGTCCGAGTCAGAATTAAAAAATTTAGCAGCAGTTCCTTATCAAATTATTAGTCCAGCAAACAATGCACCAATTATTGGTATTTATCAGGATTCTATGCTTGGTTCTTACATGTTTACAAGAGAAGGAATTAATTTTAGTCAAAAAGACGCAATGAATTTATTAATGCTGTTTAAACGCGTTAATCCTGATACATTGAAAAGGCAAAAAAATGAACGAGTAACAAATTTTGAAATATTATCACAAATAATGCCACCTTTATCCTTAAAAGTTAAAAATAAACAATTTGATGTAGATAAAGAAAAATATGAGACTTCAAATAATATTCTTGAAATTATTAATGGAAAATATATTCGCGGACAAATGGATAAAGGCATTCTAGGTTCAGGAACAAAGGGACTTATTCAAAGAGCTTGCAACGATTTTGGAAATATGGCTTCTGCAGATTTTATTGATAATTTACAAAATATTGTTACTGAATATATGATGCAAAGCGCGTTTAGTGTTGGAATTAGCGACCTCATTACCAGTAACATTACTAATGAGAAAATTATCTCAATTATTACTGAGAAAAAAACACTTGTTAAAGATTTAATAGACCAAGTTAAAATTGGTGTTTTTGAAAATAGTTCTGGAAAGACAAATGAAGAAGAGTTTGAAACACAAATTTATAATATTCTTAGCAAAGGACAAAATGAAGCTGGGAGAGAAGCTCTAAAAAGTTTAAGCAAAGATAATCGTTTTGTTGTTATGTTTAATGCTGGTTCTAAAGGTTCAGAAATTAATATTCAACAAATGACAGCTTGTTTAGGACAACAAACTGTAGATGGTAAACGCATTCCATATGGGTTTGAGCATAGAACACTTCCTCATTTTACTAAGTATGATGATACTGCTATTGCTCGCGGATTTGTCGAAAGTTCATATATTAATGGATTATCTCCTCAAGAATTATTCTTTCATGCTATGGGTGGTCGTATTGGGTTAATTGATACTGCTGTTAAAACATCAACAACTGGTTACATTCAAAGAAGATTAATTAAAGGACTTGAAGATCTTATGGTTAATTATGATATGACTATTAGAACAAATAAAGGTAAGCTTGTTCAATTCTCATATGGCGATGATTCTATTGATGCCGTAAAAGTTGAAAATCAAGATATTCCTATTGTTGAAATGAGCATTCAAGATATTTATACACACTATGTCGTAATTGATGATAAAACAAAATCAAAAGCAATATCTGGTATATTTGTTAAACCGGTATATTCTCGTCAAAAAAAACAAAATGCGGAATTAACTACTAAATGTCAAGAATATATTGATTTTATGATTGAAAACCGCAATAAAATTGTTAAAAATGTATTTAATAATAAATCTGATAGACTTGTACGAGTTCCTGTAGCATTTGCTTACATTATTCAAAATATTATTGGACAACAATCAATTAACAAAAACTCATTGGTTGATATTACCATGCTAGAAGCATTTCAAACTATTGAAAAAGCATATTCACAATTAACAAATATTACATTTGCTCCACCAACAGACATGTTTAAAGTATTATACTTCTATTATTTGTCTCCTAAAGATTTATTGATTAATAAAAGATTTAATAAACAGGCATTAGACATATTACTTCAAACAATTATTCTTACATACAAAAGAGCAATTGTAAACCCAGGAGAAATGGTTGGAATGATTGCCGCGCAAAGTATCGGCGAACCGACAACACAGATGACACTTAACACATTTCACTTTGCAGGTGTAGCATCTAAATCAAATGTGACGCGCGGTGTTCCAAGAATTGAAGAAATATTAACTCTTTCATCTTCTATGAAAAATCCGTCACTAACAGTTTATTTAAAAGAAGATGAACAAACTGATAAAGATAAAGCAAATACTATTCAATATATGCTTGAACATACTAAATTATCCGAAATAGTTACTAATGTATCTATTTGTTTTGATCCAGATGATTTTAATACATTAATTTCTGAAGATAAATCAACTATGTCGCAATATCGTAATTTTGAAAGTATGATCGATGAATGTCTTGGGCAAGATAAAAATGAAGACAAAAATGAAAAATCAAAATGGGTTATTAGAATGGAAATGGACGCTGAAATAATGTTAGAAAAAAATATTACAATGGACGATGTCAATTTTACTTTAAACAATACATACAAAGATGAAATCTCTTGTATTTATTCTGATTATAATTCGGACAAATTAATTTTTAGAATTCGTATGAATAATATCTTAAAAAATTCTTCTGGAAAAAGTGGAAAAAAAATTAAAATTAATCCACTAGACCAATCTGACCAAATTTATTTATTAAAAAATTTTCAAGAACAACTTCTTAATGGAATTGTGCTAAGAGGTGTAAAAAATGTTAATAAAGTCATTCTTAGAAAAATTAAAGATAATCTTGTTGAAAAAGGAGGCGCGTTTAAAAAACAAGATATATGGGTTTTAGATACAATTGGAACAAATCTTTTAGAAGTTTTAGGATTAGATTATATAGATTCACAAAGAACTATTAGTAATGATATTATAGAGATATTTAATGTATTAGGAATGGAAGCCGCAAGACAATGCATTTACAACGAAATATCTGAAGTGTTAGAATTTGATGATTCTTATGTAAATGCTCATCATATGGCATTACTTTGTGATAGAATTACATTTAGCGGTAAATTAATATCAATATTTAGACATGGAATTAATAATGATGATATTGGACCAATTGCTAAAGCATCATTTGAAGAAACTCCAGAAATGTTTTTAAAAGCTGCTAGACACGCTGAATTAGATACACTAAGAGGGGTTTCAGCAAATGTAATGTGTGGTCAAGAAGGATTATTTGGAACTGCAGCGTTTCAAGTAGTATTAGATATTAATGAAATGATTACTCTTGATGAAAAATATAAATATGAATATCAAGATAAACAGGATTTAATTAATGATGGATTATTTAAAGGAATTGAAGACCCTACTGATATTTGTAGTAAACAAAACTTAGAAATACAAACAAACATATCTAATATTATTGTTGAAGAAATGGGAGAAGACAATGATTACAATCCATTCGCATAACAAATATAATTTATATAGTATAGTTTATTTAATATTGTTTATTTAACAAATAATATTAAAATTTTTTTATAAACAAGATAATTTAAAATACTTATTCAAAATATTCTAATTCTTTATTTTTTAAAAGATTTGGGTTTCTTCTAGTTCTTTTTTTGTTTGTTCTATTTTTTTTGATTTGTTCTATTTCTTTATTTTCAGGAACATTTTTTCTAGTTGTTATCTTTTTGTTTGCTTTTCCTTCTACTTTTCCTTCTACAATTTCAACTTTTGCTTCTTCATCTATTTCTAGTTTTATTCTTTCTTTTCTAGTTATTCTTCTCTTTTCGTTTACTTTTTCTGTTGCTTTTTTACCTTCAGGATTTATATTTAATTTATTTTTCTTTGTTTTTTTCTTTGGTGTTTTTTTTACTTCAAGAAACTCAAATTCTTCCTGGTCCTCCGGAAATAACCCATCTTCTATTCCTTGTTTAAATTCTGAAGAAGTTTCATCTTTTTTTTGAAAAACATCCTTTTTTAACTCTTTTTCATTTGGTTTTGTATTTTTTAGTTTTGCTTCTTTTCCTTCTTCAAATTCTTCAAATTCTAAAGCTGGTCTAACATTTTTTTGTCTTGGTTTATATTCTGTTGTTCTAGGTACAAAAAAATACTCATCTAAATACTGAGTAACATCAATATAATTGTTAATTGCCTTTTCAACATTAGCAACACAATTTTCTTTCTTAAGTTTATTTAAATCAATATTTATATTTTCTATGCCTTCAGCATCAACTTCAACTATTAGTTTATATTTTGGTAATATTTTTTTTTGTCTTCTATACATTGCTGGTACTAAAATAAAAACATATTTTGTTACATTCTTTTCTGTATAACAAACAAATTCTTGCTTATTAAACCGTGACTCAGGAATAAGTTTACTTGAAATAAAAATACATGGAATTTTATAATAAACTAACAATAACCATAAATCAAAATTTGTTGCAACAAACCCATCTTGAAAAATCATTTGTTCAAATGTCATTGTGCCGTCTGTGAATTGATCAGCATCAAATTGCGCCTCTTCTCTTAAAATATTAATTATTGTATTAATTCTATTTTCATTTGTTAACTCAGACGTTAACCCGCTATACATCTGAATTAATGACATTTTTACATCATCAAGGTCTATAACTTGATTTTTAATTTCTTTAACTAAATCAATTATTAAATTTAATGAACAATAATTTGAAGCAGTATATTCAATTTCTTTGAAATTATCTGGAAAACAATTTCTCCAATATTCTGATTTAATTTTATTTGGTTCAGTTTTTATACATTCTTTATTATATAATGGATTAATTATATCATTTAAATCAGTGTCTCTTTTGTACAATTGTGATAAAATTGGGTTAGCAGTATCGTATGTATTATATTTGGCATAACGATTTATCTCTGATGGTATTAAGTTTTCAAAAAATTCTGGAGTAAGCAAATCTTGTAATATAATTATTTCATCCTCTTTTAGATTATATCTTACTTGACCAAATGACAAATATGATTGTGGTTTAAAAATAAATGATTTTATTCTATTATATCTAATAAGTTCATCCGCCATACGACCATAATAAAATATTTCATTAGACAATGTTTTATTTACTAAATTAAATTTTGGTAAAACTAATTGACATTTGTCATCATTTGTTATTCTACAAACTGATAAACATTTGTTTATTGGTTGTGATATACAAGTATGTAAATCTTTTTCATTTATATTTATATAATTATACGGCATTTCCGATTCATCCGCAAATTTAATATTATCTTCTACTAAATCATGTAATAACTTAATAACTGTGTCTAATTGATTTGTATATAAACTACGTTTATTGCATTCATTTTTTATTACATTTCTTTTATTACTATTTGAGTAATCATTAAATAAAATACGTATTGTATTTCTAAATACATTATAAAAATTTGTTTCCAATTGTATTCTTTTAATATAATCTACACGTTCTTTATCTACACGTTCATCAACTTCTTTATTATTTACTAGAGTGTTTATATCGGCAACTAACGTATCATCACGCGTAAATGTTTTTATTGTATTATCTACACTATTTTTTGAAACTGGAGGATTTATTGGGACAAATTGATCAGTGTTAGTTAAAAACCCAGTAATATGATCATTTTCTACAATTCTACAAAAATATTTTGGGTCAAAGCAATTTGCCTTCATAATATCATTTGGTTCTTTATAATCATAATATTTTTTTAAAAATTTTAAAGTTTGTTCGTATGGTTTCCAAATATCATCATTCATATATACAAAATCATATTCAGATTTATTTTGATTTGTTTCTTCTTTTTTTTTTAAATTTGTTAGTGCTGATGGGTAACAAGGTATAAACCCTTCTAATTTATCTTTATCTTTATTGTGTTTTGCTAATACACCAATTACTTTACCTTGAAAATTTAAAACTTGATTTGTTATTAAGTATCCTTTATTATTTAATATGCCTATTAGTTTATCTAATTCTGGAGCCTTATTAAACCTATATTCATTTGGTCTACTCGGAAATGTTTTACACTTGTTACCTAAAGTTGGTTTAATTATTTTTGAAAATACAGCGCGCAATGTTTTTGCCAATTTTTTATCATATTCTGAAAAAGTTTTAGTAACATTTAACGTTTTTCCATTATTAAAATAACCATATATCGGTTCAAAATAGGTTTCACGTTTTATTAAAATTAAACTACGCCTTCTTGTATCATATACATTAACAGAATAATGATTTGTTGGGCATACTAATTCAATGTTGTTAGTTATATCATTTTCGGGAATTTCTAAAATTATTAAATTTATGCCAGCTTTAAAAATTTTTTCATTTGGCATACATATTAAATCCCATAAATAAGTATAATCAATTGTAATTTTATCATCCTTCAAAAATTTCTTAAAATTTTCAAATGCTTGTGCTACTTTTATTATAAATTGTTCTGTATTATCATTTTTTATTTTTTTTTTAAGAGATAAAATTTTCATTTTTTTATACAGTGTTGTATCCTGATAATTTTTAAGATTAATATCTAAATCTGGATCAGCAAAACTTGTTATTAAATCGCCATTTTGATACTTAATAAAACTATCTAAATTTATAGATTCAATTAATATTTCTTTCATTTTTTTTATTGTTGGAACAATTTGTTTTATTAATGGTTTCCGATTGTCATCTTTAGTTTTTTCACAATAAAATTTAGCATTTGCTATACAGGCTATAAATGATTGATTTGAACTTACTTCAACTCCATGTCTAAGAATACATAGATGATTTGGTTTTAAACTCAAATTTGTTTCGCTTACTTGACAATCTCCATTTACTTCATGTAAAAATTTTTGAACAGCAATTGGTAAATAACCCCAACGATGTTCTCCTAATTGTGGACCATATTTTTCAGGACCTTTTACATAAGTTTCAAATTCTGTCATATTTTTTATTAGTTCTTTTTCAATTTCTTCTTCTTTTTTAGAAACTTTTTCTGCTTTTTTTTCATCAAATTTTCCTTGACAAATATCTCTACGATTTTTTATTTCTGGAGTGTTCCATTTACTATAACAACAAGGAATACATGAGCCTGATGATGTTTTTTGCTTATGAAACCCCGGGTATTTTCTTTCATTTTTATCATAAAATTCATAAACATATTTTCCTTTTGGAACAATACTACTTTTTTTTGGAATAATTGCATCTTTTATATTTGTTACTTTTGGACCACATTTCCCATCTAAAATATCTTGCTCTGTTACCATTGTATCTGTTAATAAACACCAATATTTTGGACACGTATAATAAAATTTTTTTGAACTATCATTTGAATCAGTACCGTATTCTATAAAATCAGATTCTTCATTAATTTCTCCAGGATGTTCTTGAACAATTCTATCTCTTTCTTCTTTTGTTAAAATTACAGGTTGTCTTCTTTCACTTAAAGTGAATGGACACATACGACTATATAAATCTATTTTTTCATTTTTGGATTTTACAAATAAATTTGGCATTCTTTCTTCTAATCGACTAGAAAATGGGTTTGGATATTGCAATTTCATTCCTGTAATATCACGAACAGTATTTTCCAAATTTTGTGCTTGTTTTTTTATATTTTTTTGTACTTGTTTTTCAACTTTTTTAGGAGTTGATACCTTAGATTTTTGAATAATTTCTTTTTCTTCAATACTTTCAACACTTGGCATTTTAGATTTTTTACTACTAGATTTAACTTCGTTTGGTTCTTTTTCTGATTTTGNAGTGGAATTTACTGATGGTTCTGATAATTCCTCAGATTCTGAATCACTACCCTTTCCTCCTTTTTCAAGACCTAATTCAGGACTTTCATCATCATCAAACGCAAGAATATCAAGTAAATCATCCATATATTCACCTTTTTCTTCATCAGAATAAACAGGGGTTTCATTTTCTATAATAGGAACTTCATTTTCATCTAATATTTGTTCTGATTGTGCAGTAATATCTTCAAATTCTATATCTTCAATTTCTTCGCCAGAACATAATGTATTTATTTTAGATGTATCTATTCCACAACTATCAATATCTTGAGTAATTCTAACAATAGAATCAATATAAATAGGAATAGTATTTAAATAATTAATATTATTAATTCCACTTACATCAATGATAAGCTCACTTGTAAATTGATTAACAGTCATTAAAGTTTGAAACCCAGGGTTAATTTTTATCATTAATGCTCGTCTTTTATTAGCACCTCTGATAACTTCTAATTCAGAACGAATTTTTGAAATTAAATCTTCAGCCGATTCTTGGTCTAAATCATCAAATTGTTGTAATAATTGTTCAATAATTTCATCAATTTTATATCCTTGATCTATTTTTTCAATAATAAATGCTTCTTGACTTTCGCGTTTATTAAAATTAGAAACACGTTTATAACGCATTCTTATTCCCTTTTTAAAATTTGAAGATTCAATTGTAAAAACACTAGAAACACACCCAGATAATTTATTAATATCTATTTCCGTAGAAATATTATAAATAGTTTGATATTTCATGTCTCTAATTTCTACATTAATAGATTGTATTGATTCAAATAATGGAATATCTAACCCACTTTGTTCAAAAAATGGTTTAATTTGTTCAATTAATGGGTTTACACTTTTTCTAATAATTTCATCAATAATTTCAAACTTATTTTTATTTTGTGAATTACTTAAAAATAATGGATTTTCAAAATCAACTAAAGGATAAACAATTATAACTCCATTATCCTCAAATTCACAAGACATATAAAAATTTACATTATTATAGGTAATATTTGTGTATACCGATACACTTCTATTTTTACCAATTAAACGCATCAATTTAAAAATCTGTGTTTTTTGTAAAAATGGAATTTTTCTTCCATCATTTGTTAGTTCAGGAGCAAATAAACGATACATGTTTTCTTGTCTAAATTCAGGATTATATTTTATTAATGGAAAATCTTGGGTAGCGTGTATTAACTTAAAAATAACATCAATTGGTATTTTAATTTTAAACTTTGGATATATAGCTATTTTTAAAAATTTAATTCCAGTTTGTTTTACATTTTGCGAAAAAATCTCAGATGATTTATGATTTTGAAATATATTATAAAACATATTAATATTATTAAAATTTCTTTCAATATCTGGATTTAATTTTTCTTTTGTTGCAATAATTAATTTATCTCTATTTACATTTAATTTTTCAAGAGTTTCTATTTGATCTTGGTATAAAAAAGGAAAATAAATTTTAGATGTATATTCAGTTGATATATCATTATTTTCAGCATTTTCAAACACATCTTTAGCTAAACATAAATAAATTGTATTTCTAAATATGTCTCCAGTTTCTAAAAGTAAATTCGCACTTAAGGTTGAAGTTTCATGTCTTGATTTTTCTAATAAATTATCATATTCTGTAACTAAAAACGGATTAGATACAAATGGATATTCATTTGAAAATACAAATTTTTGACCTAATGGCTTACCAATTAAGTAAGATTTTTCATTTAAATCTAATTTAAGTATATCATCAAATGTATATTGTAATTTGTCAGGAAAATTAAATTTCATTATTTTACCTTCATCATCATACAGATTTAATAATAATTGATCCATACGTATTTTTGTTAATGGTAATTTATCATTTTGAGTTAAATTTTGATAAATTGTAATAGGATTAAGTTTTTCATTTTTTAAACAAAAAAGATATAATTCACTCATGGATGATTGTTTGTTAATTGCTTCAAAAATTTTTAGTTTAATTACACCTATACTATCATCCATATGAATAGATTGATTAATAAAATTTACATTTGTTTTATTTTTACTAATATAATCTAATTCATCTTTATTAAATATATTGTCAAATGCTTTGTTAGTTGGGTCATTAGAAAACATATCATTAGGGTCATCTATTTCTTGTGACCCATAGAATACATAAATAGCATCTATAATATTTGTATCTAATAATTTATTTACTTTAAATATTGGAAAATTTGACATATATATAAAGTATCTATTATTTTTAATATTAAAAACTTATTTATATCATTTGTTAGTTTATATCATTTGTTAGACTTGTAAATAATATAAATTATTTATTTTAAATCATAATAAGGGTTATCAGTTATATCCATACCGCAATAAGATTCTGGATTTTTTTTATAATTAACTGGGTCATAAATATTGGATGCTTTTGCTTGTTCTAATAAAAATTTAAAATTTTGCCAAAATTCTTGTTTATGTCCTTCTGAACTAGTCATAATATGAGCTAATTCATGAATTGCCACAAATGTTAATGTATTTATATCTATTAGTTTACTTCCATTTTTTTCCTTATTTAAACAAAATGCCAATTTTTCTCCTTTATTTTCACTATAAGCAGTATATTCACTTGTTGGCAAAGTTTCAGATATTTTTGTAGGATTAAATTTTTGAACCATTCGCTGAACTTTTTCATTATCCGGAAAATTTTTAGCGCAATAAATTACTAAATCTTTTAATTTTTGGGTAACACTGGCTAATAAATTTGCAGCTAACTCCATTTTTAAACGTTCCCTAACACAATAGCGTTTACCATCTACATCTGATATAATACATTTAAGATTATATGCGTCCGATTCACTATAAATTTTTAATCCAACGAGTATTACAAACGTAATTATTATATACAATAATANACAATGTTTATCCAATGCCAACATTTATACATAATATTAATATATAAATTTTGTATAATAATTTTATACAAAATTATTCAAATACTTTTTACACCTTTTAATATTTTAAATTGATTTAAATATTTTTCTAATAACTATATAATTATTAGCAATGTGTAAAGAAACAAATTGTAAAAAACAACCAACTTTTAATGTAGAAGGAGAAAAAGTAGCAAAATATTGTTCAGAACATAAATCAGAAAATATGGTAAATGTCAAAAATAAAACTTGTATTCATCCAAATTGTAAAACAAGACCAACTTTTAATGAAGAAGGAGAAAAAGTAGCAAAATATTGTTTTAATCATAAATCAGATGAAATGGTAAATGTTATTTCTAAAACTTGTATTCATCTAAATTGTAAAACAATCCCATATTTTAATTATGAACACGAAAAAGTAGCAAAATATTGTTTTAATCATAAATTAGTTGATATGGTAGATGTTGTTAATAAAAAATGTATTCATCTAAATTGTAAAACAATACCAACTTTTAATGAAGAAGGAGAAAAAGTAGCAAAATATTGTTCAGAACATAAATCAGAAAATATGGTAAATGTTGTTTCT
>JGI25920J50251_10000277_pt1 | contig 17005 bp, 16 predicted proteins | sample LauGreBMM110DCMD_2_FD_50251 | JGI IMG/M metagenome (IMG submission 50251) | reverse complement strand
GCTGAGGGTAAACCATTTGATCGGCAGTTATTAGATAGGTTATTAGATCTAGGAGCTGCTGGTTGCGCCCAGCTTACTAAATTACAGATCAGCGCCCTTAGCTAAGTAATCTATTTTTAAATGCGCAAATTAGTACTTGCTACAAAAAATTTAGGCAAGGTGGCAGAGTTTCAACGGCTGCTAAGTGAGCATGCATCTGGTATTCAAGGTCTTAGGGTTAGCAGATTTTCCTAATATGCCNGAGGTTATTGAAAGCGGTAAGACATTAAGTCAGAACGCTTTTCTTAAGGCANAGATGATCTCAGCCTTTACCAATTTGCCCACATTATCTGATGACAGCGGCTTATTTATTGATGCCTTAGCAGGAGATCCTGGAATTTACTCAGCCAGATGGGCGCAGTATGAGGTAGTGATTCTAAAGAGCAGGATTTACTTAACATAAATAAGGTATTGACCCAACTAAAAGAGGTTAGATCAGATAAACGCAGCGCGCAATTTATGGCAGCGGTGGTATTTTATAAAGCTGGCGCAGATCACTTGCCATTAGAGAGGGTAGAGATTGGCGTCTTAGCGGGTGAAATTATCTCTGCCCCACTTGGCTCTGGCGGTTTTGGCTATGACCCAATTTTTATGCCAACTGGTTATAACCAAACTTTGGCCCAGCTCTCACCTGTAATCAAGGATCAAATCAGCCATCGCGGCATCGCGCTACGGGCAATTGCACCTTTTATACTCGATCACCTCTAATTTCATTAGACTCAATCTATGGGTGCATGTTGTATCCTTATCTATGTTCTTTCTAGGAAATAAGATCTACCCAGTAAATCGGCTAACCTCTTAACTAAAAGGGGGAGGCAATAACCTTAAGGAGTTTTAAGTGGCCGCAAAGAAAAAAGCAGCTAAGCGTTCTACCGCTAAGCGTTCTACCGCTAAGCGTTCTACCGCTAAGCGTTCAACTGCTAAGCGCAGTGTGAAGAAGAGCGCTAAAAAATCCTCAGCAAAAAAGAGTGCAAAGCGTTCAACTAGATCTGCTACAAACTATTCAATTCCAGCGGTGCCAATTAGTGGCTCCTCCCGGTCATCAATTTCAAGTATGCCAAAGAGTTCAGGTGGCTCCTCCTACACATCTCGCCCAGCTAGCAAGAGCTCTGGCTCTTCAAATGGCATAGTGGTCGCAGTTGCAGTTGGTATTTTAATTTTAGGTATTTTAGTTGTATCAAGGAACTCATCCTCTTCAGATTCAACAACAGTTACCCCAACCCCTGCCGCCTCTGAGAGTGCAGCGCCAACAGAGCAGCCAAGTGCTGCCCCACTCGCCGCACATGAGCCACCGGTCGGTATCGTCTCCCTTTATAACGCAACAGGTGCAACTGTTAATTGGAAGACACCTGCCGCATCAGAGGGCATTACCGGTTACAACGTTGAGTTAAGTGCAAATGGCAATGGAAGTTGGGTTTTGGTAGCAACTGTGCCAGCAACTCAATTTAAGCAACAGATTACAAAAACAGATGATGCTGGTTGGGCACAGGTAAAGGTCTCAACTGTTTACTCAGATGGTGAGGTAGTTGCTGGAAAAGTTCACGGATTACCTGGCAGCTGGTCATAAAAGTTTAACCTAATTAAATAACCCTCGAGTGATCGGGGGTTATTTTTATTATAAAGAGTATTTAATTAAGTTGTGCTTTTAACTAACGCACTTAAAACTAAATCTACATAAACATCAGAGCCCGCCGGACTTAGGTGCACACCATCAGGGGCAAATAATTCTGGCCTGCCGGTAGAGATCTGGCCCCAATCAACTAATTTAATATTTGGATAAAGGGCTGCTACTTTAGAAATAATTAAATTATTATTATCACGCCATGGCCGTGGCACTGCGGTATTGACCACAATAATCTGTGGTTGATTTTTAATCACCTCAAATATCTCAGTAACAGTTTTTTCCGATAATGCATTGTTATTGCCCAGATTGAAAATAATTGGTGATGATGGCACTGAGGCTTGATCAACCCGCATAACTGCAAGTAGCTCTGGTGCTTGCCGGCCAACCCTGGCATTAATGAGTGAGATATGTTCTTTGCTCTCTAATTTGCTACGAATTCCTAAAATAACACTGTCACCAGTTACCCAAAGCCCAGTAGTGCTGCCAAGATCTGCTTGAATCTGATTATCAGCACTTGCTACCGTAGCCGCATCTTTAGCTAGTTGGTTTGTCTTATTTATCGCCTGCACTGCGATAGATGAGGTAATTGCCAATACTGTAATTACCGATAGCAGTACAGATAGGCGCTGGCGCAGTGCAACCTTGCTAGAGCGGTATTTCATACCGCGAAACCAGTTTTGCACCACACCTTGTCTAAATGGAATCTCTACCCAGCGCAGTGAGATATCAGCTAGTGCTAAAACTAAAAGAACGCGGGCAAGATATAGCGCCCAACTCTGACCGGTTAAATCAACCGAGGGCCTAGTCATTTGAAAGATCACCCAGTGCCAGATATAAATTCCATAACTGCGCTGACCTACCCATCTAAATGGTGCGGTGCTAATAATTGGCGCAAATCTTGAGGCCGGGTGCACTAATGAAATTATTACTAAACAACCAAAGATGCCAGCTAGTGGAAATGCGATTCGGTAGAGGCTGGCATTTGCTTCATCAATAAATAAGAAGGTGGAAATTAAGCCAAGTAAGCCAACGACGCCAATTCCATCAACTACATCCTGCGCTCGCTTAGCGATATCAGCACTTAAGTTTTGTGGAATCCAAGATACCGCCAGAGCTGAGCCCAGAAATAAGCCGAGTGAGTGAGTATCTGTACCAAAGTAGATATGGCTAATTTGTTGAGCATTTGCTTGATCTAGCCTGAGTGAGACAAAAAATAGGGTAATACCGGAGACGATTGCAATTACTAGTGCAATTCGAGCGATATTTTTCTTACCAAAGTACTTCAAAATTGTTAATAAAATTATTGGCCAGATTAAGTAAAACTGTAGTTCAACTGCAAGTGACCAAGTGTGTTGCAACAGTGGCGGGCGACCAATCGCTTCAAAGTAATCTTGGTGGCGGGCAACTAAGAACCAATTAATAGTTCCGGTTATGGCGTAGGGCAGATCTACTAAAAATCTCTTAATTGCCTCTGGCGCCCAAACTCCAATAAAAATAATGGTACAGATCACCATGAAAATAAATCCTGGATAAATTCTACGAAGGCGTGCAGCGTAGAAAGCGCGCAGATCAAGAGCGCTGGATTGGTTAATAGAGTCAAGAATTAATCGAGTTATTACATACCCTGAGATAACAAAGAAAAGATCAACACCTAAAAATCCCCCTGGATCCAGGAGATACCAAGGTGATAGAGCACAACTGCAGTAACTGCAATTGCCCGCAGGCCATCAATGGAGGCGATATGGCGAACACCTATTTGACCAGTATTATTTTTATCGCTCATTTAATTACTTCTACCTAAATAAAGAATAAAGTTTTATTAACCCCAGTTAAGTGAGCTATTTCTTTTTCTTCTTATTATTAGCCGATTTTTGCTTTCGCTTTGCTGCCACCGCTGCCTTCTTACCAGCACCAGCCACAAACACTTTTCCAACCGGCTTACTTTCAGCATTTAGGTTGGCATTTATATCCATCTGCAATTGAGATAAGCGATCAAAGGCACTTTTTAATTTCTTACGAGACTCTTGAATTGCTTGCTCAGCTCCATTTAAAGATTGATTTTGAATGCGGTGTAGTCGATCTGCCTCCGCAATTGCTGTAGTAAGCCAGGAGCGATAATCAGCGACATCTCTAGATGCCCCTTCAGTTATTTTTTGNGCCTCCCGCTTTGCCGCAGAGGTTAGCGCACTAGCATTTCTAGAAGATTGCTCTGCCTTAGAATCTGCCTTATTTTGAGCAGTTCGAATTAACTCAGCCGCATCATCTTCGGCAGCAGATAAATATTTTCGTCCGCGAGATTCTGCGGAGGAGAGAATACTTTTAGATCTTGCTTCTGCGCTCTCTAATTTTTCTTTTGTTGAACGATTTGTTTCAGATATAAGTTTTTGTGCTGCTGCATTTGCTTTTGCTTCACGTTGCTGCGCAGATTTAATCATGGTCATGGCAGTTTCAGTTGCCAAGATTTCAAACTCTTCCCGACTTAAGCCGGTAATATCACGGCGCGAGCGCATATCGGTTAGTTGTGTTTCTAGTTCACGGATTCGCTCCAGCGCATTTTGTTTTGGTGCTGGTTGTGATTGGTCCTCACCTTTGAAGCCAACCCAAGAGAGAAAGTTTTTATCACCCATCCCCTTAGCCTTACCTATCGCCAAACGAAATACAACTGGTGCGGGAGGCGGGACTTGAACCCGCACGCCGAAGCACAGGTTCCTAAGACCTGCGTGTCTGCCATTTCACCACTCCCGCATTTATTACTTCAGTAGCGGAGCAAAGATTACGGTGTAAATGGCGGCATCACCAAAACCCATCGGCCTTTGGTAGGTGTGAGCGGGTAGCCTTGCTCAAATGAGTGCAGATTCAGTGCAAAGTAAGGTCGCAGCTGCGATTGTTAAAGCGCTGGAATTAGCCAAATCTAGTGGCTTATTAAATTGTGATACACCTAGCCAATTAACTTTAGATCGACCAAAAAATCGTGATCATGGCGATTACGCCACCTCAATTGCATTAGTACTTGCTAAATCAGCTAATCAACAGCCTAGAGCGATAGCTGAGTTAATAAGTAAAACTCTCACCGATAATAAATTATTAGCAGCTGCTGGCATAAGTAAGGTGGAGATTGCCGGTGCTGGCTTTATAAATATCACCTTAGAAAGTGCTAGCCAGGGTCAGGTAGTAGTTGAGATTTTATCCGCTGGTAAAAAGTATGGCAGTTCAAATATGTTATCGGGTAAAAATATTAATCTTGAGTTTGTTAGTGCAAATCCAACCGGTCCATTGCATTTAGGACATACCAGGTGGGCAGCGGTTGGTGATTCATTAGCAAGGATATTAAGTGCAGCCGGTGCGCAGGTATCGCGAGAGTTTTATGTTAATGATCGCGGAAATCAGATGGATCTATTTGGTGCCTCCCTACGCGCTGCAGCGCTAGATCAGCCACGACCTGAGAGTGGCTATCACGGTGAGTACATCGCAGATCTAGCACAAGAGATTGCAAAAAGTAATCCCACCTTTAGTAAATTACCAGAGGCGGCGTCAATCGCTGCATTTCGTGATGCTGGTTATAAGTTACAACTTATCCAACAGCAAAAAGTATTAGATAACTTTGGCACACACTTTGATACCTGGTTCTCTGAGCAATCACTTTATGAGAATAACTTCTTTACCTACTCACTTGATAAATTAAAATCTAAAGGTCATGTTTATGAGCAAGAGGGTGCTACCTGGCTTCGCACTAGTGATTTTGGTGATGATAAAGATCGAGTAATAATTAAATCAGATGGTTCATTTGCCTACTTTGCCTCTGACTCGGCTTACTATGTTAGTAAGCGAGAGCGCGGATTTAATCTCTGTATTTATATGTTGGGAGCTGATCATCATGGTTATGTTGGCAGAATTAAAGCGATTGCTGCCTGTGCTGGGGATGATCCCACTAAAGATGTGCAAGTTTTAATTGGCCAGATGGTAAAGATTATGGAGGGTGGGGTTGAGTTAAAACTTTCAAAGCGAGCCGGCACAATTATTACCTTGGAGGAGTTGGTAGAAAAAGTTGGTACCGATGCTGCTCGCTACACCTTAATTAGATATCCAACCGATACACCAATGGTGATGGATGTTGATCTACTTAGGAAAAATACTAATGAGAACCCGGTTTATTATGTCCAATACGCCCATGCTCGAATCTGTGCGGTATTGCGCAATGCTAAAGAGCTTGGCATAAATTACGGTTTAGATTTTTATAAGCCGCAGCTATTAGATCATGAGCGAGAGCGAGAGTTAATTGGATTACTTGCTCAGTATCCACGGTTTGTCACCTCCGCTGCTGAAATGCGTGAGCCGCATCGGGTGGCTAGATATATTGAGGAGTTAGCTGGGGCCTACCACCGTTTTTATAATGATTGCCGGGTTTTGCCATTGGGGGAGGAAAAACCAACCGANNTAAACTCTTGCCGGGCAACGCTATCGNTGGCAACTGCGCAAGTGATTAGTAATGGTTTAGATTTGCTNGGTGTTAGCGCTCCGGAGAAGATGTAATGGTGAATAATATAAATTATCCAACCTCATTATTTTCAAGTAATTTAAAGTTTGCTGGTGAAAATCAAAGTGGCGGCGTGCTATCAATTGCAGGTTGCAGCGCTGAAAAATTAGTTGCCGAGTATGGCTCACCCTTATTTGTAATAGATCAAGCAGATTTCTACCTGCGCACAAAGGCTTGGCGCGCATCCTTAGATAACTCATTTGGCACTGGCCAGCTTTACTACGCCGCTAAATCATTTATCTGTGTGGAGGTAGCAAGGTGGCTTAAGGAGTTAAAGGTTGGCCTTGATGTTTGTAGCGGTGGAGAGTTAGCAGTTGCATTAGCTGCTGATTTTCCAGCCTCCGATATTGAGTTTCATGGCAATAACAAATCAGTGGATGAGATCAAGATGGCAATCACCGCAGGTGTTGGAACTATCGTGATTGATTCATTTGATGAAATAATTAGAGTGGCAAGTATTGCTAAAGATTTAAATAAGGTGCAGAAGGTTTATCTAAGGCTTACCCCTGGTATTGATGCCCACACCCATGAGTTCATCTCAACTGCCCATGAGGATGTGAAGTTTGGCTTTTCTATAGCAAGTGGGGCAGCGGAAGAGGCACTTGATCTCTGCACAAAATCATGCATCATTAAATTTAGCGGGTATTCACTGCCATATTGGGTCGCAAATATTTGAGGTGGCCGGCTTTAAGGCAGCGGCGCAAAAATTAGTTTCAGTACTTGCAACTTTTCGCGATAAGTATGGCAAGCAACTGCCTGAGTTAAATATCGGTGGTGGTTATGGAATTGCTTATACAAAAGATGAGAGCGCAATTGCACCTGAGGTAGTAATCCCAGCAATTGCTGCAGTAATTAAGGCAGAGTGTGAAGCGGTAAAACTTGTCGTGCCAAAGATCTCAATTGAGCCAGGCCGGGCAATTGTTGGCCCAACTACGACAACTATTTACTTAGTTGGTACTACAAAAAATGTGAAGTTAGATAATGGCGCTCAGCGCAGATATATCTCAGTTGATGGGGGCATGAGTGAGAATATTCGCCCAGCTTTATATAACGCTACCTACTCCGCTTTTTTAGCAAATCGCACATCTAATGAGAAAAGTATTTCAAGTCGAATCGTTGGTAAGCATTGTGAGAGTGGGGATATTTTAATCTCGCAGATTAATTTGCCATCTGATATTAAATCTGGTGATCTACTTGCAATTCCAGCAACTGGTGCATATGGCCGCAGTATGGCCAGCAATTACAACCATATTGCCCGTCCTGCAGTAGTTGCGGTGCTAAATGGCAGTGCCCGACAGATTTTGCGCAGGGAAAATGAGTCAGATCTGCTAAATCTTGATGTAGTAGAAGCGCCACGGCAGCTCTCATAAGTTTGAGATACTTCTCCTATGAAAACTCTTAAAGTAGGCATGCTTGGCTGTGGGGTAGTTGGCTCACAGATCGCGCTACAGCTACTTGCTAATAAATCTGATTTAGCATCTAGGGCTGGCGCTAACCTTGAACTAGTAAGAGTTGCGGTTAAAAATGTTAATACCAAGCGAGATGGCATAAAAAGTGAGCTCCTAACTAATGATGGTGCATCAATAGTTAATGATCCAGCTATTGATTTAATAATTGAGGTAATTGGTGGGATTGAGCCAGCCCGGGAGTTAATTTTAACTGCGCTTAAAAATGGTAAATCAGTTGTTACCGCCAATAAATCATTGCTAGCAAAGCATGGCGCAGAGCTTTATACAGCAGCAGATAAAGCAAATGTGGATTTATATTATGAAGCAGCAGTTGCCGGGGCGATTCCTATTTTGCGCCCACTGCGCGAGTCATTAGTTGGCGATCATGTGCTGCGCATTATGGGAATTGTTAATGGGACAACTAATTACATCCTTACTAAAATGGATGAGAGTGGCACTGCATTTGCCGAAGCACTTGGGCAAGCACAATCACTAGGTTTTGCCGAAGCAGATCCAACCGCAGATATTGAGGGTATTGATGCGGCGCGAAGGCGGCAATTTTAGCTGGCTTAGCATTTCACTCCAGAGTTACCGATGCCGATGTATACCGCGAAGGTATTAGCAAGATAACTGCAACTGATGTCAAGGTTGCAAAGGCAATGGATATGGTAATTAAATTATTAGCAATTGCTGAGTTAACTCCAGAGGGTGCAATCTCAGTTCGGGTGCACCCAGCATTAATCTCACGCAGCCATCCATTAGCTGCAGTTCGTGAATCATTTAACGCGGTTTTTGTGGAGGCAAAATCTGCTGGTCAGATGATGTTTTATGGCAGAGGCGCAGGAGGTGAGCCAACCGCTAGTGCAATTCTTGGTGATTTAGTTGCAGTTGCTCGCCATAAGGTCTCTGGTGGAATTGGCCCACGGGAGAGTGATTACGCAGATTTAAAGATTGCTCAAATTGGACAGACTAAAACTCGCTACCTAATTAGNTTAAATGTTTCAGATAAACCAGGTGTATTAGAGTCGGTNGCNCATGTATTTGCATCCCATAAGGTTTCAATTCAAACTGTTAGACAAACTGGTACTGGTGATAAGGCGGAGTTAATTGTGATGACACATAGCTCAACTGAATCTGCCCTGGGTGCAACTGTGAAAGATTTAGGAAAATTAGAGGCGGTAAGTGATGTATCAAGTGTGCTGCGGGTAGAGGGTGTTAACTAATGGCATTGTTTGGTAATAAAGGTGTTCATCAATGGCGCGGAGTAATTGATGAGTACCGCAAATGGTTGCCAGTTAGCGATGCCACACCAGTAATCTCACTGCGCGAAGGTGGCACACCACTTGTGCATGCGCTCTACCTTTCAAAGTTATTAGGAAATGAGATTTGGCTTAAGGTTGAAGGTACTAACCCAACTGGTTCTTTTAAAGATCGTGGCATGACAATGGCTATTTCAAAAGCTGCTGAAGATGGTGCTAAGGCGGTTATCTGCGCATCAACTGGTAACACCAGTGCAAGTGCGGCAGCTTATGCAACAAAAGCTGGAATGAAACCAGTTGTTCTTGTGCCAGAGGGAAAGATTGCAATGGGTAAGTTAGCTCAAGCAATTGCACATGGTGCAACACTGCTGCAGGTAAAGGGAAACTTTGATGATTGCCTAACACTTGCTCGCCAATTATCTGATAATTATCCAGTTGCCTTAGTTAACTCAGTAAATCCATATCGAATTGAGGGACAAAAGACCGCAGCCTTTGAGGTAGTAGATATGTTGCATGAAGCACCTGATATTCATGTTATGCCAGTTGGTAATGCTGGAAATATCACCGCATATTGGCAGGGTTATCAGGAGTATTACAAGGCGAAGATTTCTAAGCAGCTGCCAATGATGTGGGGCTTTCAAGCAGCAGGGGCTGCGCCAATTGTAAAAAAGAAGATTATTAAAAACCCAGAGACAATTGCAACTGCAATTCGGATCGGTAATCCTGCCTCTTGGGATCAAGCGGTCATTGCCCAGGTTGCATCAAAAGGATTAATTGATTTAGTTACTGATAAAGAAATTTTAAGCGCCTATCGCTTAGTTGCAGCTAAAGAGGGCATCTTTGTTGAGCCATCTAGCGCCGCCGGTCTTGCTGGATTAATTAAGAAGAAGGCGCAGCGTAAATTGCCTAAGGGCAAGGTGATTGTAATTACCGTAACTGGAAATGGTTTAAAGGATGTGCAGTGGGTATTAAATGGAGCGGGTAAGCCAATTGTGATTCCAGTTGATCTTAAACGTGCAGCAAAAGTGATTGGCTTGAAGTAATGGCAAGTAGAAAAAATCCTAACAATTTAACCTTTAAAGCCACAATGGCTCAGGTAAGTGTGCCAGCAAGTAGCGCCAATATTGGCCCTGGTTTTGATTGCTTTGGTATTGCCTTAGAGCTTCGTGATCGCTACGCCGCTCAAGTATTAGATGATCCCACCTTTGATGTTGATGTAACTGGTGAGGGAGCTGATGAGGTTAAGAAGGATGCTAAGAATTTAGTAATTAGATCGATGATGCGCGGCTTTGAACATATGGGTGGTAAGCCAAGAGGAATTGCATTGCGGGCATTAAATGTAATACCCCATGGCAGAGGTCTTGGCTCATCTGCGGCCGCAATTGTCGGCGGCCTAACCTTGGCACGCTCTTTAGTTTTAACTGGTGAGCAGTATATGAGTGATGAGGATTTAATTACCTTAGCAACTGAGATTGAAGGACATCCAGATAATGTAGCGGCAGCTTTTTATGGAGGTGCAACTATTGCTTGGCTGCAGAGTTCAATAGATGAAACTGGCGCAGTTAAAAATACTGGCCGGGCGGTTAACCTAAAGGTTGATGATCGAATTAAGGCATTATTACTTGTGCCAGATAATCAATTAGCAACTGCAAAGGCACGCAAATTACTGCCAGAGATGATCTCTCATCAAGATGCAGTACTAAACTCATCTCGCACCGCACTACTTGTGCACGCATTAGCACAGCGACCAGATCTGTTATTTACCGCAACCGCTGATTTACTTCACCAAAGTTATCGTGCATCGGCAATGCCTAAAACTATTGCATTAATGGAAAAGTTAAGAGGTGCTGGACTTGCCGCGGTCATCTCAGGTGCTGGTCCATCTGTAATGGTGCTATATGCCGCAGCCGAGGATGAGATCGATCAGATTCCATCCCTTGCCCCTGGTTTTACTGCAATGAAGTTGGCTATCGCTCAAACTGGGGCGCAGTAGCTCACTTTACCCACCCACATAATCTGTGGTATATTTTCCCCGTCGGAAAGTGCGACAGGAAAGCAATAAAAAATCCCACAAATTAAAAAACTTTTTTTCCTGGGATAACCCTTATCGGGTAATAAAACAATAAGAAAGAATGGCAGTTTATATATGGCAGAAAAGAAAACAACTAATCGCGCAGATGCGGTTGAGTTAGTGGATATGGCGTTAGGTGATTTAAAGAAGGTTGCCGGTCAATTAGGAATTGAAAATGCCACCACCCTAAAGAAGGCAGATCTAGTCCAATCTATTGGCGATCTCCAGGCTGCAAACCGTGAAGCCGCTAAAAATGAACGAGAGGCTCGTCGTATGGAACGACAGAACAATCGAAATAATAAAAATAACAGCGCAGAGGCTGATGAGAATGATTCCAGCTCTGATAGCTCACCAAATAACTCTGAAAACAGCGGATCTAATAATTACAACGAATCAGATCGCGGGGGTAGCAACCGAAGATTTGGTGGCGGCCGTGATAATAATCGCCGTGACCGTGGGCGTGATCGAGGTCAGCGTGATCGCGGCCAACGTGATCGTGGCCAACGTGAAGAGCGCGAGATTGTTATTGGACCAGATGATGTATTGCTACCAGTAGGTGGCTTACTTGATATTTTAGATAGCTTTGCATTTATTAGAACAGGTGGATATTTACCATCTCCTAATGATGTTTATGTATCACTACAGCAGGTTAGAAAGTACGGCCTGCGTAAAGGTGATGTTATTACCGGATCTGTTAGAGAAGGACGTGAGGGTGAGCGCCGCGAGAAGTTCAGCGCATTGGTAAGAGTTGAAACGGTTAATGGAGTTGAGCCAGAGAATGCTAAGGAAAGAGTTGAATTCTCTAAATTAGTTCCACTTTATCCGCAAGATAGATTACGTCTTGAGACTGAGCCAAATGTACTTACTACTCGTATTATCGATTTAATCTCACCAATTGGTAAGGGGCAACGTGGTTTGATTGTTTCTCCACCAAAAGCTGGTAAGACAATGGTGTTGCAAGCAATTGCTAATGCAATCACAACTAATAATCCAGAGTGTCATTTAATGGTGGTCTTAGTTGATGAACGCCCCGAAGAGGTAACTGATATGCAGCGCTCAGTAAAGGGTGAGGTAATTGCCTCTACCTTTGATCGCCCAGCAGATGATCACACTACAGTTGCCGAGCTTGCAATTGAGCGAGCAAAAAGATTAGTAGAGCTAGGTCATGATGTAGTTGTATTACTTGATTCAATTACTCGACTAGGACGTGCTTACAACATTGCAGCCCCTGCCTCAGGAAGAATTCTCTCCGGTGGTGTGGACTCTGCTGCGCTTTATCCACCAAAGAAGTTTTTTGGTGCAGCGCGTAATATTGAAAATGGTGGCTCACTAACTATTTTAGCAACCGCTCTAATTGATACCGGATCAAAAATGGATGAGGTTATCTTTGAAGAGTTTAAAGGCACTGGAAATATGGAGCTTATTCTCAATCGTAAATTTGCTGACAAGCGCATCTTCCCAGCGGTTGATGTAGTTGCATCCGGTACTCGTAAGGAAGAGATCTTGATGGGAACTGAGGAGTTAAGCATTGTTTGGCGCTTGCGCCGAGTACTGCACGCACTTGAACCACAGCAAGCACTTGAGTTACTACTTGAGAAGATGAAGGGAACTAAATCAAATGTTGAGTTCCTTCTTCAAATTCAAAAGACCACAGCAGGAGGAGAAAGCCCATCCGGTAATGGATCAAGTAATCGAGAGAGTGCTGAGGCTTAAAAAGAGCGTAAATTTTGCTCGCTTAAGATTTAGCGGTTATTCTTTACACCCTCTAGTACTTCACTAGTCCTACTGGTTCACAAAGTTTTATAATATGAAACTTTGATCCAGTAAAAATCAAGGAGAAATATGAAGAACGAGATCCACCCACAGTATGGCGAGACCAAAGTAACCTGTGGTTGCGGTGAAGTTTTCACTACCCGCAGCACTAAGGAGAATGGTTCTATCTACGTTGAAGTTTGTTCTATGTGTCACCCCTTTTATACCGGTAAGCAGAGAATTCTTGATACCGGTGGCCGAGTAGCTAAGTTCCAAGAGCGATTTGGAAAGNCTGACAAANCCGGCACCAAGTAGTTTTCCCAAAGAGAGCACACCAAACATCGAAAAGATGTGGTGTGCTCTCTTTTTTAATTTACATTAATTATTATTTAAGTAGTAAGAAAAGGAGGATCAGATGGAGCGATTTGCTAAGGTCAATGAGTTATTGGCCGAGTATGAATCACTAGAGGCGCAGATGGCCGATCCCTCTATTCACTCTGATCAAAATAAAGCTAGATCACTTGGTAAAAGATATGCCCACCTTGGTCCAGTAATTGCCGGATATCGTGCTTACAAATTGGCTGAGGATGATTTTAATGCTGGCAAAGAGTTAGCAGCTGCTGATCCAGAGTTTGCATCAGAGTTAGCATCTCTTGAAAGTAGTAAGGATGCTGCCGCTGCCACACTTGAAGAGTTGTTACTGCCAAGAGATGCCAATGATGATCGTGATGTAATTATGGAGATTAAGGCTGGAGCAGGAGGGGATGAGTCGGCAATCTTTGCTGGTGATCTTTTTCGAATGTACTCCCGTTATGCTGAAAAACAGGGTTGGAAGATTGAGGTTATTGATACCACCCCAAGTGATATGGGTGGTTATAAAGATATGTCAATTGGTATTAAATCTAAGGGAGCACCAAAACCTGGCCAAACGCCTTATGCAAAATTAAAGTTTGAAGGTGGTGTGCACCGAGTGCAACGAGTGCCTGAGACTGAGTCGCAGGGAAGAATTCACACCTCAGCAGCTGGTGTTTTAATTTTGCCTGAGGCGGAGGAGATTGATGTTGAGGTAAATGCTAATGATTTACGGATTGATGTTTACCGCTCCTCAGGACCTGGTGGGCAAAGTGTTAACACCACCGATTCAGCGGTTCGTATAACCCACATTCCAACCGGCATTGTGGTCTCCTGCCAAAATGAGAAGAGCCAATTACAAAATAAGGAGTCTGCTCTTCGGATTTTGCGCGCTCGTATGTTGGCTGCTGCGCAGGAGGAGGCGGAGCGAATTGCCTCAATTGAGCGAAAGAGTCAGGTTAGAACTGTGGATAGAAGTGAGCGAATTAGAACCTATAACTTTCCAGAAAATCGCCTAAGTGATCACCGAGTTAATTACAAAGCAAATAATTTAGATTCGGTAATGGATGGTGATTTAGATGCGGTAATTCAATCTTTACTTGATGCCGATCGCACCGCAAAATTAGCGGCAGGTAACTCTTGAAGGAGCTGCTACGAGCAGCCTTTGTGCAATTTGAAAAGAATCAGATTGCCACAGTTGATGCTGAGATCCTACTTGCTCACTTACTTGGGGTATCACGTAAGCAGATTCATAGCCAAGGAATTGAGTTGGCAGAAGATGGAAGAGAGAAAATATCTGCTGAGTTTGCAGATTTAATTAACCAAAGATTAATGGGCCGGCCAGTGCAATATATAACTGGTAGCGCCGCCTTTAGATATTTAGATTTAGAGGTTGGTGAAGGTGTTTTAATTCCNAGGCCAGAGAGTGAGTTAATTGTTGATCGAGTAATTGGCGTATTAAATAATGCAAGTGATAAAGATTTAGCAAAGGCTGTAATTGATTTAGGAGCAGGAAGTGGCGCACTTTGTATTGCAATTGCCTCTGAGGCTAGCCTTAAAGGATTAAAGGTAAGTGTGGTGGCGGTTGAAAAATCAGCGCANGCTGCGCTTTGGCTAAATAAAAATATTGCTAAGTATGACCTACCAATTAGAGTTGTAGTAGAAGATGTAGAGAGTGCGCTAATAGATGTTAAAGCTGATCTGGTAGTAGCTAATCCACCATATATTCCAGATGATGAGAGATTGCCAGCAGAGGTAGCAAACTTTGAACCAGAGATAGCGCTACGCGGTGGCGCAGTAGATGGTATGGCAGTCCCAACACAATTTATTAAAGCTGCTGCAAGGTTATTAAAACCAGGCGGATTTTTCATAATGGAGCACCATGAAAAACAGGGTGAGTTGGTAAGACAGGGGATGGCGGTAGAGTTTTCATCTGTGCAAACTCATGCAGATTTAACTGGGCGAGATAGATTTACTAGCGCAACAAAGAGATAGGCAGATAATGGCTGAGCGAGTTTTATTAACAGATGCCTCAGATGCTGTATTTAATGAGGCTGTTGATACTGCAGTTAGATACTTAAACGCTGGTGAGGTAATTATCACCGCCGCTGAGTTTGGTTACATCTATCTTGCTAATGCATTTGATAAGGATGCGGTTAAAGCAATACATATATTACGTGGTAATCAAAGTGGGATCGCTACTCAAGTTTTTATTAGTGGCCACAAAGTTTTATCTGGAATTTGCGCACCACTAACACCAGAGCAGGATGGCTTGTTAAGTAAGTTTTGGCCAGGTTTATTATCAGTAACCATTAAATCCCAACCAACATTAAGCTGGGATCTAGGAGATGAGCGCAGATTAGGAAAGGTAAATATTAGAGTTCCAGATCGCAAATTTTTAAACGCACTTCTTGCAAAAACCGGGCCATTAGCTGCTGCCTCAGTTGCACTAAGTGGTAAAGAGGTAATTTTAGATTTAACAAAGCTNCCAATTTATGAAAGTGATGTTGGGGCAATCTTTGATGAGGCAGTTTTGCGCAGCGGCCCAGTATCTACCTGGCTTGAGATAGATGAGAATGAGATCACAGTTAAACGAGTAGGTGCGATCACAGTTGCTCAATTGCAGGGGGTAATTCCTACTATTTCCGCCCCCAACCTTTAGGCTTACCGTATGTCCAGATTTGAAAAGTATTACGGCCCAGATTTTAATGCGCTAGAAAAACAAGATCCAGAGATAGCCTCCGTTGTCATCTCTGAGATGCAGCGCCAGCGCCAAGATTTACAGTTAATTGCAAGTGAGAATTTTACCTCCGCTGCAATTCTTGCCACATTAGGTTCTACTCTTTCAAATAAATATGCNGAGGGTTATCCAGGTAAGCGTTACTACGGTGGATGTGAAGAGGTAGATAAGGTTGAAGTAATTGGAATTGAGCGGGCAAAAAAATTATTTAACGCCGAGCATGCAAATCTACAGCCACACTCAGGTGCCAGTGCAAATATTGCGGTCTATCAAGCATTTACTAAACCAGGAGATACCGTGCTTGCAATGTCACTTCCTCACGGCGGACATTTAACCCATGGTTCTAAGGTTAATTTTTCTGGTAAATGGTTTAATGTAGTTTCATATGGGGTCAGGCAAGATAATGAGTTAATTGATTACGATCAACTAAGAGATCTTGCAATTGAGCACAAGCCAAAGATGATTTGTTCAGGTGCTACCGCTTATCCAAGTTTGGTTGATTTTGAAAAGGTAAGGCAAATCTGTGATGAGGTTGGCGCAATTATGTGGGTTGATGCCGCTCACTTCATTGGTTTAGTTGCCGGTAAGGCAATTCCTTCACCTGTGCCATATGCAGATGTTGTCTCATTTACTACCCATAAAGTATTGCGTGGCCCACGAGGTGGCATGATTTTATCTAAGGAAAAACATGCTGCCGCTATTGATAAAGCAGTATTTCCAGGTATACAAGGTGGACCAATTATGAGCGCCGTAGCTGGCAAAGCTGTTATTTTAAAAGAGTGCGCAACTGCTGAGTATCAAAGTTATGCAAAGCAGGTAATTGAAAATTGCCAAGCATTAGCAAAGGATTTAGAGAGTGAAGGTATGCGCGCAGTATCTGGCGGCACTCAAACCCATCTAGCTTTAATTGATATTAGATCTACCGGTGTTAATGGCAAAGTTGCTGATGAGAGATGCGGTCTATCTGGTCTTTCACTAAATAAGAACTCAATTCCATATGATCCAGAGTCACCAGCAGTAACTAGTGGAATTAGAGTTGGAAGTGCAGCAACTACTACCCAGGGAATGGGAAAGAAAGAGATGAAACAGATTGCACACTTTATTGCCCGTGCTATTAAAGATGGCGCAGATGAAGGTAAGGCAAAAGCTATTAGATCTGAGGTTCATCAACTAACTAAAGATTTTCC
>JGI25920J50251_10000268_pt1 | contig 17119 bp, 10 predicted proteins | sample LauGreBMM110DCMD_2_FD_50251 | JGI IMG/M metagenome (IMG submission 50251) | reverse complement strand
TACGATTACAAAGAGATGTTGAAGAACAAGGATATTGATGCCGTGCACATCAGTTTGCCGGATCACCAGCATGCCATTGTTGGCGTGCATGCGGTCAATGCTGGCAAAGATGTTTACCTGCAAAAGCCCGCATCACTGACCATTGAGGAAGGAAGGATCTTGAGCAATGCCGTGAAGAAAACCGGTAGGATCCTGCAGATGGGCAGCCAGCAGCGCTCTGTGAGCCCATGGCCACAGTTTAAAAAAGCCTGCGAACTGGTGCGCAACGGCAGGATTGGTCAACTCATTACTGTTGAAGTGGGCCTTCCTGGCGATCCGGGCGGTGGAAACAAGACCATCATGCCTGTTCCTGCCTCGCTCGATTATGATGCATGGTTGGGAGCAACCCCTGAAGTCTATTATACCCAAGACCGTGTGCATGGCCAGGATGCCAGCCCCAGGGGCATTGGCAACAGGCCAGGCTGGTTGCGCTGCGAGCAGTTTGGTGCAGGCATGATTACCGGTTGGGGCGCCCATCATATTGATATTGCCCATTGGGGAATGGGGATGGAATACAGCGGTCCGATTGAAGTCTGGGGGAATGCCAACTTTCCGACGGATGAGGCCAATTACAGCGGGCTTTGGGATGTGCATGGCATTTTCAAAACCGAAGCGCTCTATGAAAATGGCGTGCGCATGACTGTTTCTAACGAGCTTCCCAACGGGGTCAAGTTCATTGGAACAGAAGGATGGATCTGGGTGACAAGGGGCAATTACAGGGTTACCGATTCTGATCCGGTTGCGGATGGATCTGGTGTGAAACCCATTGATGCCAGCAACCCCAAGCTCCTTCAGTCTGTTATCGGTGCCAATGAAACCAAGTTGTACGACAGTTCTGATCAGCATGCCAACTGGCTCGACTGCATCAAAACCAGGCAGGAACCTGTTGCACCCATCGAGGTTGGGCATCGTTCTTGCAGTGCCTGTTTGTTGCACCAGATTGCCATGAAGGTGAAGCGCAAAATCTATTGGGATCCCAAGACTGAAAAATTCAAAAAAGAAGACAAAGAAGCAACAGCGATGTTGTCTCGCCCGAGAAGGAAGAAATATGATTTTTAGGAGCTCGGACAGGGCTTAAAATGCATAAGCAACAAGTAAAAAGTCGATCACTATTGGTCGACTTTTTGCATTTAGAAGTTAACTTAAAATGGTACAATACAGGTTGTATCAAGCCAAACTTCTCTTTCATTTTACCATTCTGTAACAAAATTGTCAAATCGGTGTTGAAACGATAATTGAATTGATATAGTCGTATTTTTGCAACCATTTTAAAAAACTATCGATAAAACATGGAAAATAACACAGCACAAGCTTCAGGAAAGTGTCCTTTTTCTGGTGCAACCCTTCAGCAAAGCGCTGGTGGCGGCACAAGAAACCAGGACTGGTGGCCCAATCAGCTGCGATTGAACATCCTTCGCCAGCATTCGCCTGCCTCCAACCCGATGGACAAGGGCTTTAACTACGCAGAAGCATTCAAGAGCCTCGACATGGCTACCCTGAAAAAAGACATCATTGATGTACTGACCACCTCACAAGACTGGTGGCCTGCAGATTATGGCCATTATGGTCCATTTATCATCAGGATGACGTGGCACAGTGCAGGTACTTACCGTACTACTGATGGCCGTGGTGGCGGCGGCAGGGGCATGCAGCGTTTTGCTCCCCTCAACAGCTGGCCCGACAATACCAACCTCGACAAGGCGCGTTTGTTGCTTTGGCCTGTAAAAAAGAAATACGGCCAGAAGCTTTCCTGGGCTGACCTCATGATCCTTGCGGGCAACTGTGCAATGGAGTCGATGGGCTTTACCACCTTTGGTTTCTCAGGCGGTCGTGAAGATGTTTGGGAGCCTGATGAGGATGTGTATTGGGGTCCTGAAAGGGAATGGTTGGGCGACAAGCGCTACACCGGTGACAGGGAACTTGAAAATCCTTTGGCTGCCGTGCAGATGGGATTGATTTACGTGAACCCGGAAGGGCCCAACGGAAATCCTGATCCGATTGCATCAGCCCGCGACATCCGTGAAACTTTCGCGCGCATGGCGATGAATGACGAAGAGACGGTGGCCCTGATTGCAGGTGGTCATACCTTCGGCAAAACGCATGGTGCGGCAGACCCTAACATGTATGTAGGAAAAGAACCTGCAGGAGCAGGCATTGAAGAGCAGGGCCTTGGCTGGAAGAATACCTTCGGAAGCGGCAATGGCGTAAATACCATCACCAGCGGTCTTGAAGGTGCCTGGACCACCACGCCAACCCAGTGGAGCAACAATTATTTTGAGAACCTTTTTGGATATGAGTGGGAATTGACCAAGAGCCCCGCAGGTGCCCACCAATGGAAGCCCAAGGCTGGCGCCGGTGCTGACACCGTTCCGGATGCCCACGATCCTGCAAAGCGTCATGCCCCCACCATGTTGACAACAGATATCGCGTTGAGGGTAGATCCTGCATACGAAAAGGTTTCAAGGAATTTTTATGAGAACCCTGATCAGTTTGCAGATGCTTTTGCACGCGCCTGGTTCAAGCTGACCCACCGCGACATGGGCCCACGTTCACGCTATGTAGGATCAGAAGTGCCTGCAGAGGTATTGATCTGGCAAGATCCAATCCCTGCGGTTGAACATGCCCTGATCAATGACCAGGATGCGGCTGATTTGAAAGCCAAGGTTTTGGCTTCAGGTTTGACTGTTTCAGAACTGGTTTTCACTGCCTGGGCATCCGCATCAACTTTCCGTGGTTCTGACAAACGTGGAGGAGCCAATGGCGCCCGTGTTCGTTTGGCCCCGCAGAAATACTGGGAAGTCAACAATCCATCCCAACTTTCAAAAGTATTGGATGTGCTTGAGTCTATCCAATCTGCCTTCAATGCTGCAAACGCAGGCGGAAAGCAGGTTTCTCTTGCAGACCTGATTGTGCTTGCAGGAAATGCAGGCGTTGAGCAGGCTGCAAAAAATGCAGGACATGCCATCACAGTTCCATTCACTGCTGGTCGTACCGATGCCTCCCAAGACCAAACCGATGTTGAATCATTTGCAGTGCTCGAACCAGCTGCTGATGGATTCCGCAATTATAAAAAATCGAGCTACAAGTCTGCAGCCGAAGAAATATTGATTGACAAGGCACATCTGATGACGCTCACTGCACCAGAACTGACTGTTTTGGTTGGCGGGATGAGGGTATTGGATACCAATTTCGATCATTCACAGCATGGTGTTTTCACCAAGCGTCCCGGACAGCTTACCAATGATTTCTTCACCAACCTGATTGATTTCAGCACAACCTGGAAAGCTTCATCCGCATCAAGCGAAGCATTCGAAGGACGCGACCGTTTAACAGGAGAATTGAAGTGGACGGCTACCCGTGCTGACCTGATCTTTGGTTCAAACTCTGAGCTCCGTGCGCTTGCTGAGTTGTACGCGTGTGAAGATGCTGAGCAGAAGTTTGTGCATGATTTTGTTGCCGCTTGGACCAAGGTGATGAACCTTGATCGTTTTGATCTGGCATAAATACAAAAGCAATTGATACACAAAGGTGGTTTGGAAACGGGCCACCTTTTTTATTTGAANAGGGNNATCAACATTTCAAAATNCGCATGGGCTTTTTTGCGGAACGATTTTTTTGAAAACAAGAAAAAATCACCTTTAACATCATTGGGCCAGTTTGAATACCAACTCCAGGTCTTTGGCAGTATTTATGCCATTCATTGAAAAGCTGCTATCGATCGCGGTTTCCCAGGCATAAAGCTTTTTAAGTTTTGGCAATTTGATCAATCCCGGGAGGCTTTTTTCCGTTATGGATGTTCCGTAGAGATTCAGGTATTCCAGTTTAGACAAGTTGGCCAGCTCAACAACACCTTTGTCTGTAATTGCATTTCGGTTTAGATTGAGTTTATAAAGATTGGGCAGGCCCCCAACAATGACGAGATCNTCATCAGTGATGCCACAGTTGGTGAGATGAAGCCATACCAGGCCTTCCTGCACCGACTTCAACAAACCAAGGTTTGGTTTTTGGTTTTCCTTTCCATTGAATTTGACTTCAATGAGGTTGCTGCCTTTGTTGATCATGTTTACCTGAAAGCCGGCTTTGAGCAAATCAGCAAGGCTGTTGCGATCTGGNGCTTTTGCTGCGTATGAAAGGATAGNGGCTTCTCCAATCTGAAAAAAATCTTCAAGAACATCCTGCATTTTTTTATCAGGATGCATTGATGCAATCATCATGTTTTGTTGCGCCCCTGTCTCAATCCACCACTCCAATATGCTTACCTGATTTTCGGTCAGCGGTTTTTTCCCATCTGTTGGCATAAATTCCTTGTGGTTCTTTGGAAGCGTGATGCGCCTGAAGATTTCACTGTTTGCTGTATTTCCTGCCATCACACCCTCTTTTGTTTTACCCCCTGCAAGGATGGCATNATAGGACGTCAGCANCAACCCTCCTTTCTTCTTNTCCTCATTGTGACAGCTTACACATTTTGATTGTACAATGGGCATGACAACATGCTTGAAAATGTCTGCAGAATCAAGGCTTGAAATACTTGCCTTCGCCTCTAAGGCGGTTTCATCATATCTGTCTGCTACACCAACAGCAGGCGTTTGTATAGGGCTGAACTCGGTCAGGTAATTGCTGCCATGCGCAAGTGATCCTCCACCATGTCCGGTTGTAACGAGCAGTACTCCGGCACCCAACACAAGGAGGTAGCGGATTGGCCGAACCGCTTTTTTCATAAAATCCAACGGTAAAACATAGANCAGGTAACATGTTGTTGAAATACAGCACAAGGCAATACCCCCGATTTTGTGGAAGCTTAGTGCATCTTCTTCATATCCGCCCCCGAGTGAAAGGAGGTATCCTGAGGCTGCGGAGCAGGCAGCACCCAAGGCTGAAAAAAGCCAAAGTACTGGAATGATTTTTTTAAAAGACTCCCTCGGTTTCCACAGCAGCATTGACTCGGCGAATAGGGTAAAAGCCAAAAGCCCTATGGGCAGGTGGACAAACAAAGGATGAAACCTTCCAAGAAACATAAAAACATCTGGTACTGTTTGCATAAGTTGAGTAGGCTAAAATTGCTGAACAAAAATTATTTCAAGGGGTTTCCTTTGATGGGCTTGCCATTTGTGGTCAGTATTTGAAAATCATGAACACGGTATCTTTTGTAGCTCCAAACGATTTTCTTTTTTCTGTCTATCTCGAACAGCCTAATTCCCTCATTTGCGCCATAGCTGGCGATCGCCGTGTTTCCATTTGGAAGTCGCTGGGCTCCGCAGGGATCTTGAAGGACTTTCGTTTGAAAATCATCATTGGACAATTCCCATACCACCTGTCCATCAGGGTTCATTTCGACCACCTTGTTTCCATGGGTAAGGGTAATGAGTGTATTGCCATTCTTCAGTCTAATGGCAGTGAATGGCCAATTTTCTGAAGCACGCCCTCCAAGTGCAGGAAGATCTGTATTGAAGGTTTTTATAACTTTTCCCTCAGGTGTATATTCTTTGACCTTGAAGGCCAACAGGTGTGGGACAATATAATTGCCTGATGGCAGTTTGCGTGCCATTCTTGTCTGCATGTGAACATTGTCTGTTTCTGGCAACAGTGGAATCCATGCCTTGATTATTCCCTGTTGATCAAGTTCCAGCAAACGCGGTTCCTTTCCAGATTCAGTAATCAATGTATTCCCGTTTTCAAGCCTGACTGCGGTGCCCAATTCGTTTGCCGGCGCAGACTTTTTATAGTTGAACACCACTTTTTTATCGTTGTCATATTCTTTCACTTCATCAGCCCAGCAAATGAGTACATGGCCATTGGGCAAAACAAATCCATCTCTTGCCCCTGGCTTTCCCGAATTCCATGAAATTTCTCCATTTTCTCCAATGATTCCCGTGAAGTCTGGTCCTGCAATGAAAAACATGTGCGAAATCTTCTTGTTCTTGTAACCCAAAGGCTTGCGAAATGACACTGCTGCAATACATACAATTGCCAAGGCAGCAAGAAAGAAAGTAAAACGGGCGTTGAATATTTTCATGTTGATGGTTTCAGTTTTTATTATATGAGAATATCCTTCACAATATTTCCGTGTACATCTGTCAACCTAAAATCACGGCCACCAAACCGAAAGGTCAGTTGTTTGTGGTCTACGCCTAAAAGATGAAGCATTGTGGCGTGCAGATCATGAATGGTTACAGGGTTGTCGACCACACGGTAACCGTATTCATCTGTTGCACCATAAACGGTTCCGCCCTTGATTCCTGCCCCCGCCATCCACATGCTGAATGCGGAAGGATTGTGGTCTCGGCCATCATTCCCCTGTGCAAAAGGGGTGCGCCCAAATTCTCCCGACCAGACCACCAGCGTTTCTTCCAGCAGACCGCGAAGTTTCAGGTCTTTTAAGAGGCCGGCAATGGGTTGATCAACTGCATGTGCATTGGACTCATGTCCTGCTTTTAAGTTTGCATGTTGATCCCAACGATCAAATCCACCAATCGAAGGACAGGTTAGTTCTACGAACCGTACTCCTCTTTCAACAAGCCTGCGTGCAAGAAGACATTGCGCCGCATAGTTTCTTGTATTGGGGTCCTGTGCGTCCAGGCCATACAGTTTTTTGGTGGCTTCAGACTCAAACTTAAAGTCGGTAAGTTCTGGAATCGAGGACTGCATTTTATAGGCCAATTCATAGTTGCTGATGGCAGACTCAATTTCATCTGCATCACCCAGTGAGCCCAGAAGTCCTTTGTCTCTTTTTTTGAGGAAGGCCAGTTTTTCATCTTGGATGCCTACAATGCTGTCAGCCGGCCTGATATTTGCGATGGGTTCTCCTCCTGCACGAAGGATGGAGGATTGGAATGAGGCAGGCAGGAATCCATTTTTAAAATTGTCCAAACCGCCCGGCGGAATCAGTCCCCCATCCAACACAACATATCCTGGCAGGTTGCTGTTTTCACTTCCAAGTCCATAGTTGATCCAGGCACCCATGCTGGGTCTGCCTTGCAAACCACTGCCGGTATGTAAAAAATAATTTGCATTGGTGTGTTCTGGAAAATTTGACACCATGGAACGAATTACAGCCAGGTCATCTGCACAAGAAGCAATATGAGGGAAGAGATCACTCACTTCTATTCCGGACTCGCCATATTTATTAAAGGACCAAGGACTTTTCAGTATTTTGCCAACGTTTCCAAATTGTGTATCGTCAACCTTGAACTTGTTGTTGGGGTCTTCGCCATTTTCTTTTTCCAGCCTGGGTTTTGGATCAAAAGAATCTACTTGCGATACGCCACCATCCATGTAGAGAAATATGATATTTTTCGCTTTGGGCAAAAACCCTGGCAACTTGCCTCCCGACAGCAGGGCATCAATATGTGCATTTTGCTGATTGCTCGCGCCAGAGCATGAAGGCAGCAGGCTTCCAAAAAGACTGACCATGGCAAGTGAGCCAAAGCCACACTTACAGCTGTCCAACATTTGTCTGCGCGACATTGATTTTCGAAAAAAAGGAGGGTGTGTGGCCATGTTAAATCAGATATATAAATTCTTTCATGTTGAATATGGAATGGATATAATCTTTCCAGACGGACAGTTCAATGATTTCTTTTTTTGTTGTTGACGGGTATGTTTTTTTCAACTGCACCATAAAAGCAGTGGCATCATTGATCTCTCTTTTGCTTGGCACCCTGGCAAAGCAGCGTTCGTAAATCCAGCGGATGCGATTTTCAGGTCGGGGAATTTTTGCCTCCAACAACAGTTTTGCCATCTCCTCGGCCAGCAACACAACAAAAGGATCATTCAACAACATCAATGATTGAGAAGGGACGTTTGTAGCACTTCGTCTTCCAAAAGTGGTTGCCGGACTGGGTCTGTCAAAGTTCATCATCATGGGATCCAAAAAGTTTCGCCTCACAGCAACATAAATACTGCGCCTTCCATTGCCATCCAATGGCCCNGATACAGCAGGTTTACCCCGGCCATTCATGAATCGGTTGATGTGCACGGGCACAGAAGCCCCAAGCATGGTCTTATCCAATTTACCCGAAGTGGCCAGCAACGCATCCCGTATACTTTCTGCCTCCAGTCTTCTGATGGGATAATGAGAAAGCCACAGGTTGGCAGGATCCTCTTTATTTGCATTGTTGCGGGGCACTACAGCACGTTGAAAGGCATCAGAAAGCATGATCTGGCGAATTGTTTTTTTGATGGAATATCCATCTTTTTGAAAACGAATGGCCAGGTAGTCCAGTAGCTCGGGATGAGAAGGTAGCTTTCCCTGCATGCCAAAGTTGTCAACGGTTTCTACAATTCCTTTCCCAAAAAGGTAGTGCCATATGCGGTTGACCATGACCCTTGAAGTGAGGGGATTTTTGGGATCCGTAATTGCCGAGGCCAATTGCAAACGACCACTTCCCGCTACATCGAGGTTGGCTTGCGCCACAGGTATTGCAGATAAAAAAGAGCGGGTTGCTTTTTTGGCGGACGGTTCCAAATGACTACCCCGGGTGAACACCGGACTGTTTTTCCCAAACCCATCCGTCACGCCATAATAAAATTCAACAGAGTCGGTGAAAGACTGTTGCAGTTTGATTTTTTGTTGCAGCAGTTGATTTGGTTCAGTAAAATCGGCTGTCAATTTTCGGGAACGCAACTGCTGGTTGATCAGCCTTATGTCCGCTGCTGTTGCCCTGTTCTCTTTCCAGGCTTGCGCGGCGTTTACAAGATCCTTGGAAAGCGTTTTCTTGTCTTTGGGAGCTGTCCATTTTTTATCAAATGCAATCGCATATTTGACTTCTATATATGCGTCTTTGGGAAGCTTGTACACATGCCCGGCATAGAAACCCGGAATGATTTCGATATAGGCTTTATGGCCCTTCCATTTGGAGAGATCAAATGTATAGTTGATGAATGCAGCACTGTCAACGCGCTTTTCTGCTCCACCATAGATGGGATTTTGTATCAACTGGAAATTATCAATGATGACCCTGAGGGTTGCTTTTTTCCCTGCTGCATGTATACCAATGAAATTCTTGTCAATGGTAAAGTCGGGAGAACGCAGCGCTCCAAAAACATTGGTGCCCATCCTTCTGCTTGATGCCCTTCCCTCATCAAGGGATTCAAGTTTTCCTGCCCCATTGAAAATACAATCTCCCAATGTAGTGGCGTCTGTAAACCCCTCCCCATCTGACTTCCATCCATCAAGGCCTTGTCCTGAGAAGTTTCCGATAACCATGACATCTTCTTCTTTTTTTTGCACGAGTGGAGATGTGATGGGGGTGGTTTCATTTTTTTTCGGGGCAATATCCCGAGGCTGTTTTTTTAACCATGCTTCAACCAGGTGATTTCTCATTGTTTCATTGACGGACTTCAATTCTTCTGTCCGGGATGCAGTTTCAAGCCCATTGGATGGAACGGGAGAAAATCTTGTGCCTTCCATCACGCCATAAAATGCGTAATAATCCTTTGTACTGATTGGATCAAACTTATGGTCATGGCATCTGGAACAAGAAACCGTAAGTGCCTGAAAAGTCTTGCTGGTCACATCAATCATGTTGTCAATCCTGTCTGCCTCGTCTTTTTTTATGTCTACCGGGCTATGTGTTCCTTCTGCCAGGGCAAAGAAGACAGTACCCAAAGGTGACTCACTGATGTTGCTGTTTGCATTTGTTCGGGGCTTTTCCAACAGATCGCCAGCAAGGTGTTCCCTTATCATTTGATCATATCGAACATCGTTGTTGAAGGCACGAATCAGGTAGTCCCGGTATCTCCATGCGCCTGGAATGGTGTAGTCAAATTCGTGCCCTTTGGTTTCTGCATACCTCACCAGGTCCATCCAGTGTCTTGCCCAGTGCTCACCAAAATGAGGGGACTGCAGGAACCGATCTACCATCTTTTCGTAAGCATCTTTTGAATCGTCTGCAATAAACCGGTTGATCTCTTCTGTTGTTGGAGGGAGGCCAGTAAGCACATAGGACACCCTACGGACAAGTGAATTTTTATTTGCTTTTTTGGAAGGGGTCAGGTTGTTTTGATCCAATTTTTCATTGATGAAAAAATCAATGACATTGTTTTGTTGTTTGTAGCGGGAGGGTTCAGTTTTTGGCGGGATAAACGCCCAATGCGGCTTCCATTCAGCACCCTGGTCGATCCATTTCTTGAGCAGTGCAATTTCCCTTTCCGTTAGCTTCATGTTTGATGCGGGATTGGGCATCATGATCTCAGGGTCTTTGTGGGTGATCCGGTAGAACAGCATGCTGTTTTCTGCATGACCAGGGTCGATTGCCTTTTTACCATCTTTTGAAAGTGCTGTTGCGCCTTCATAGGTATCGAGCCTAAGGTTGGCTTTTCTGCTGTTGGGGTCAGGCCCGTGGCAGAGAAAACATTTTTGAACAAGGATGGGCCTGATATCGTAATTAAAATCAACCTTATCGGCAATCTTTGGTGAATGTTCGGCTCCACATCCCACCAATCCAAGCGCTACAACTAGAAAGGTCATAAAAACAAGAAGAACATTGGTTTTTATGGAGAAGATTAGCGGCATTGGCTTGAANAATTTCANTTAAATTACACAATAATTTCCATTCACCCTGAGGTTTATNAAAAGGGTAAAATGGTTTTTCTCATTTATTAAAAATTAGATTTTGACCAGCGTTGGTATCATTGGATTGGGAAGGATTGGCAGGATACATTTGAAAAACCTGTGCACACAGATCAATGGAGTAATGGTTATTGGAGCCATGAATCCATCGGCAGATGGCCGTGATTTTGCTGCAGGCTTCAACTTACCAATCGTGACGGACAATCCTGATGAACTCATTCACCATCCAGCCATTGATGCGATCTTGGTTTGCACACCTACAGACCTTCATGCAGATTATGTGGTGAGGGCCGCAAAAGCGGGGAAGGCTGTATTCTGTGAGAAACCGATTGATCTCTCTCTTGAAAGGGTGAGGAACACCCTTGCGCAGGTTGAACAAGCGGGAACACCATTGATGTTGGCGTTCAATCAGCGCTTTGATCCGCATTTTCAGGAGATCAGGAAAGGCATCGAGGAAGGTAAAATTGGCCGCCTTCGCAGCATTCACATCACAAGCCGCGATCCCTCACCACCGCCCATTTCTTATATACAGCAATCAGGAGGTTTGTTCATGGACATGAGCATTCATGATCTGGACATGGCAAGATATCTTTTGAACGATGAAATCGTTGAAGTATATGCCAAGGGCTTCAACATCATTGATCCTGAAATTGGTGCAGTTGGCGATATCGATACAGGCTATATCCTGCTCACCAGTAAGAACCAGGTCACTGTCTTCATTGAAAACAGCCGACAGGCCAGTTATGGATATGACCAACGGTTGGAAGTCTTTGGTTCCAAGGGCATGATGATGGCAGAAAACCCGCTAAAAACAAACCATGTATTTCTTGACAGCGGAGGGATGCACAGGCCACGAAACCAGGATTTCTTCATTGATCGTTATGCCGAATCCTACAAAGCAGAAATGCACGCCTTTGTTGAGGCCCTGAACCAAAAGAAACCCATGCCCATAACCGGGGAGGACGGTCTACAGGCCATGCTTCTTGCTCTGGCAGCNGAAAAATCGATGAAAGANAACCGNCCCGTACGCCTGGCTGAAATAGGCGGTTGAGTATGCATATGTTTTTAACATTTGAACAAATTTTTTTTGCTAGGAATTATTCCGGAACGATTGTATGGGGCTGACATCCATCAAAAAAATTATCACCAGAAAGAGGGTCGCTGACCCTTAAAATGCTTGAGATACCAGAATAAAAATTTATTTTGTGCATGAACCATCATTTAATGTATCAGTTATGGAAAAATATGGAAAAATCCTGTTGTTTGTCATGCCCATTTTCATTGGCCTCATGCTAATTGAAAAGCTGTACAGCTGGTATGTTAAAAAAGAAAAGACAAACTACCTGGATACAGCAAGCAGTTTGACTTCTGCCATTACCATGATCACTAAAAATGTTTTGGGATTGAGTGTGACAATCATCAGTTATCGGTGGATAGAAGAACGCATCGCATTGACGCACATCAATTCCACCCTGCTTACCTATGTGATTGCTTTTGTAGTGCTTGATTTTTCTCATTACTGGATTCATCGCATTGAACATGCTAATAATTTTTTCTGGAACAGCCATATCGTGCACCACAGCAGTGAAGAGTTTGATCTGGCCTGCGCGGTTCGTCAGCCCATTTCGTCATTTGTAAAACTCTTTTCTTTTTTCATGATTCCTGCTGCATTGCTGGGAATTTCACCTATTGTCATTGCCACGGTAACGCCGATACAATTTTTTGCACAATTTTGGTATCATACCCGCCATATCAAGCGGATGGGGTTTCTTGAACACATCATTGTTACCCCATCGCATCACAGGGTACATCATGCTATTAATGAAGCGTATCTGGACAAGAACCTCTCTCAGATCTTTATCATCTGGGATAAGCTTTTCGGCACTTTTCAGGCCGAAAGAGAAGATGTTCCACCCGTTTATGGCATAACAAGGCCTGTGAGAACCTGGAACCCCATCAAGATCAATTTCCAGCACATGTGGTTGCTCATCAAAGATACCTTGCGTACAAAAAGCATCACTGATAAATTGAAGGTATGGACCGGCAGCACAGGGTGGAGGCCCAAAGATGTTGAATCCGCTCATCCGGTATACAAGATTGACGATGTGTATGGTTTTGAAAAATATGCCGTCAACAGATCACCTTTGTTCATTTCGTGGATATGGTTTCAGGTTGCTGCCATCCTTTTGATCACTTCTTATATGTTGGCTCATATTGCGGGTATAGGTAGTCCTGCTATTTTCATCTACGGAGGTTTCATCTTTGTTTTTGTTTATGCATTAACTGATCTGATGGATGGTAATGCATCCTACCTTTTTTGGGAACTGTTGAAATCAGCCTACGCAATCACAATCTTTCTTTCTACCGGAGACTGGTTTGGCATGACCAGTATCTATGCAAATGCAAATGTTTTGGGAATGGGATATATCTTGCTTTCGGTGGCCATGACCATTTACCTGGGCATGGGAAGCAAAAAGCAGGAAGCCCTGTTGCAGCAGTAGATCTGGGATGATATATCCCATGGTGGTATGATCATCAAAAACAAGATGCTATTGAACGAAATTGATCATGGCCTGGTATACAGCCTGGGGTGTTTCTTCCATGGGCACATGCCCTGAGTGATCAATGATCCGGATGAGGCTTCCCTGAATATCCTGGTTGAATCTAAGGCCATTGCTCACGTCTATCATCTGATCGTCTTTGCCCCATATGATGAGCGTTGGGGCATGTACATTTTTAATGTTATCAGGGTTTGGAACTGCCCTTTGTTTGAAAATATCGATCAAGGCCTGTCTGTTACCCTCGCACAAAAGAAGATCATAATAACGGTTTGTGATGGCTTCTGAGATCTTGTTATCATCACTATAGGCATCCTTGAGGCTTTTTTTGACCAGTGCCCTGGGAGTAACCTTTTTGATCACCTCTCCCAATACCGGTATAGCAGCCAGCTTGAAACCAATATTTCCTTTTTCTTTGGTTCTCGGATATCCTGCTGAGTTGATGAGAATTAGTTTTCTGATCTTTTCCGGACGATAAAGCGCCTGATTCCATGCAATGTTTCCGCCGAAGGAGTTGCCGGCAATGATGTATTGGTTTATGTTCATTTTGATCATAAACGAGTCAATGAACCTGTTGTAATAATCAATGGAGTATGCCTGTTCAGGATCAGGCCCTGTCAGTCCAAATCCTGGAAGATCGATGCGAATTACCCGTTTTTTTTCGCTTAACATGCTGGTAAGGCTATCCCAGGTATATAAACTTGAGGAGAGTCCATGCAGCAGCAGGATTGGGAAGCTGTCTTGGGGGTCCCCTTCGTCACGGTAGTGCACTTCCATTCCCATGAGAGGCATGAATTTTGATGGGCTGCCGGCATATTTTTGTATTACATCAACCCTTGGCGTATCCCCTTTATGAAAAATCAGCAGCAGGATAATTAAAGCAGCAAAAAAGAAAAGCAAGGACCTCAAAAGAATTTTGATCAGGTTACGCATCTGCGATTTTTTTAAAATTAAGAAATCCGGGTGCAATCTGATGAAATTCTTTTTCCGCAATGTATTTGACAAAGACTGTCCTATATTTATAAACTATATCCAAAGGCAGGGAAAGTTTACCAATCAATGAAAGTCCTGATCTACATTTTTAAATAAAAACAAAAATGAAAAATTTTATGTTGGACATCCAATTAGAAGGATTGGATACTGAAACGAGAATGAAACTGCTCCCAAGAGAACAGGAATTGGTCAAAGTGTTGGAACAAAATGGGACTATTGTAGATACGTTTATTAAGCTTGATATGTCTGGGATTTTTATAGTAATGATGGCGGCTGATGCTGAGGATGTGCACGCAAAACTTTCAACTTTGCCTTATTACCCGTATATGAAAATTGAAATGGTTCCTGTGAGGGTGGTTAACAGCATCAATCAATAATACTGTCTTTATATTCGGCTTATTTCATTCAAAATGGGCAGATTCATCCATCAGCTTAATGGTTACGCGTATGCATAAATTTAAATGTATTNTTNTTTCGGTTTTATTGTTGGCATCAATTGCTNCGCCAAACGCCGCGTATGCATCTTCTGCGAAAGGGGGAATGTGTAAGCTCAATTACAAAGGGGCCACAACAGCTCTTGAAACGAAGGCTACTATGAATTATTCACCTAAACGTGAAGGGAATGGAGGGGTATCACCAGGGAACACTACTTATTTTATTAATCCGGTAAATGGTAACGATGATCATTCAGGTTTAACAGAAGATCGAGCATGGCGCACATTCAGCCATATCAATCAATTGCAGTTTTCACCGGGCGACAACATAAAAATCACCGCTGCTGGTCAGTTCAATCAAACGCTTATTTTAAGGGGTAAAGGGACTGTAAATAACCCAGTCAAAATTCATTTTGCTGCTGGTAAGTATGATTTTTTTACTGATAGTCTTCACAGGAAAAAATACAATATCACCAATACCAATGACAGTCCGGATAGCCTAAAAGCCATTGGAATTCTTTTGGAGCATGCAAAAAACTTTCAAATTTCAGGCGTTGGTGCCGAAGTTATTTGTCGCGGCAAAATGATTGAAGTCTGTATAGATAGCTGCGAAAATATATCAATAGAGGATCTTCATTTTGATTACCACCGGCCAACGGTTTCAGAATTTACTGTGATTGCTGCAGGCGATGACTATGCAGATATTCAAATTCACAAAGATTCGGAATATACAATCGAAAATGGTGCTATAAAATGGATTGGCGAAGGCTGGAGTTATGATACAGGGTTGGCACAAGAGCTTGATTTGCTTACCAATGATCTTCGGCGCATGAAAGATCCGCTCAAAGGATTGACATTGAAAGAAATAAAACCATTTTTAATTCGTGTCAGCGGAAAACATANAATGAAAANAGGTTGTNTTTACCAGCTGCGTGATGTTTTCAGGGATTATGCTGCTGTGTTTACCCGGGGGAGTAAAAATATTTCCTGGAAAAATATACAATTCCATTTTATGCATGGCATGGGTTTAGTATGTCAATTTTCAGAAAACCTTTCCTTCGATTCGGTTACAATAGCTCCCGACAAAGCAAGCGGCAGAACTTCTGCTGCATGGGCTGACTGCATGCATTTTTCAGGCTGTAAAGGAAAGTTACTGATAAAGAACTGCGTGCTTTCAGGAGCACANGACGATGCCATCAATGTTCACGGAACTTACCTAAGCGTTGTTGAAAAAATTGCTGACAACCAAGTAAAGGTTCGGTTTATGCACAAACAAACCTACGGTTTTATGGCTTTTAACAGGGGGGATGAAATTGAATTTGTCAACCAAGAAACATACGCATCACATGGTGTGAACAGGATAAAAGAGGCGGTATTGATCAATCCTAAAGAAATGTTGTTGACGTTTGAAAAGAGTTCTCCTCAAGGGCTTGCTATCGGGGATGCTATCGAAAATGTTACCTGGACACCTGAGGTAGAAATTAGGAATTGCAAGGTATCTTGGGTTCCTACCCACGGTTTTCTTTTATCTACACGGCGAAAGGTACTCGTGGAAGGGAATGAATTTTTAGCAACGCACATGAACGCAATTCATATGGCAATTGATGCCAATAGCTGGTATGAATCAGGGTATGTAAGGGATATGACGATTCGCAACAACAAATTTATCCGATGTGCAGAGCCTGTAATTAAGATTGCTCCTTGGAATAGAATTGCCAACAGCTCTGTCTATCAGCATATAAGGATTGAAAACAATGCGTTTATTCTTCGCAATGAATTGATCGTTCAGGCAAATAGCACAGATAACCTTGTTGTTGGTGGAAATACAATTTATGCAGAAAAGAAACTCAATGATAAGTTATCAATAAATACAGGAGATTGTAAGGGTTCAAAAGTTGGCCAAAACAAATACATCATTCAGTCCAAAAAGTTGTAAGGCAAAAATACACACATTAGCAGGAGTTTTGCTGCTATGGATACATGTCTCGCATAGGGAGAATCAAATTACTTTTTATGTTGCAATATGTATTCTGATGGCGACACTTTATAAAATGCTTTAAACCATTTAGAAAAATATTGGGGATTAGAATGACCAATAGTGTATGCTACTTCCGATATATTCATATCTGAAGAAATCAGAAGATGGGCCGCTTTTTTCAGCCTTATTGAATCAACAAAATCTTTTCCGGTTATACCTGTAATCGCTTTAATTTTTCTCAAAAAAGTTGAGCGACTCATGGCAAATGTTTGGGCCAATGAGTTTATATTTAAATCAGGGTTGTCGATATGCTCATCAACATATTTAAGCAACTTTTCTAGGAATTCAGCATCTCTGCTGTTGGTAGTTATTTCTTTTGGATTATGGTATGGGTTATTTAAAAAAAGCTGCCTTAATTTTTCCCTTGATTCAATTAAATTCTTAATAGTCAGGTCTAATAAATTTATATTAAATGGTTTAGGGAAAAAATAATCAGCACCTATTTCTATACCCCTGAACTGACTTTCGGAATCTCCTCTGGCGGTTA
>JGI25920J50251_10000263_pt1 | contig 17234 bp, 12 predicted proteins | sample LauGreBMM110DCMD_2_FD_50251 | JGI IMG/M metagenome (IMG submission 50251) | reverse complement strand
CCGAGCCGATGCTCGATACGCCCGACGCCATCTACGGGAAGAAGTGACGGTCGCCGACCTATGGGCGCGGCTGTGACAGGTCCGGCTCCCGACGTCCGGCCGACACCTCCCCGACAGAGATCCGCTGGCATCCTTCCGTCGCGCAATGGCGACGGATCAGGAGAAGCCAGACCTCAACCGGAAGGGCCGCTGCGGCGGCGGCGAGCTTTTCGAGCGATGCGTCCGATCAGGTCTGGATACACGTCTCCCCTCCGATCCGATGGCCGATTCCTGCCCGCACCGGGTCCGGTGGATGCCTTTTTCGTCACGCTATCGTAACATTTAGCCACTGGGTTTGTAACATGACGTTCCCAGCGTTCGCCCGCACATCGGAAACATACACCATGGCAAACCAACACCAACACCTGTTGCCCCGGCTCGTCCTGCTGGCCGCCCTTTTTGGCGCCACGGCGGGGGCTCCCACCGTCCAGGCCCAATCGGCCGACGCGCTCCTCGACAAGCTCGTCGAGAAGGGCGTGCTCACCGCGGACGAAGCCACCGGCCTCCGCGACGAGGCCGACAAGGGCTTCACCACCGCCTTCGCCGCCAAGAGCGGCATGCCGGACTGGGTCACCGCCCTGAAGATCAACGGCGACATGCGCACCCGCTACGAGGGCTTCACCGCGCCCAACTCGCTCTTCGTCGACCGCAACCGTTTCCGCTATCGGATGCGCCTCGGCATCGTGGCCAACATCGCCGACGACTTCGAGGTCGGCATGCGCCTCACCTCCAGCGAGCCGGCTTCCGGCGGCAGCGGCGGCGATCCCCTCTCGGGCAACACCTCCTTCAGCGGCAACGGTGCGAAGAAATTCGTCTATCTGGACCTCGCCTACGCGAAGTGGAACCCCATCCACAACGCCGATTGGCTGGGCTCGTTCACGGCCGGCAAGATGGAGAACCCGTTCGTGTTCCCGTCCACGCTCATGTTCGACAAGGACTACACGCCGGAAGGTGCCGCGATCGACCTGACCTACCGCATCAATCCCGACCATGCGTTGCGCGGAATCGGCGGCGGCTTCGCGGTCAACGAACTCGGCGGCAGCAGCAACGACCCCTATCTCGTCGGCAGCCAGCTGCGGTTCGATTCGACCTGGAACACGAAGGTCACCAGCAGCGCCGGCATCGGCTGGTTCAGCGTCTTGTCGCGTGATATCTCCCCGGGCAAGAGCCCGCTCAACACCGACCAGTTCGCCAACCAACAGCGGGGCAACACCCGCAACGGCGCCGGCAACCCCAAGGCCGAGTTCGACCCGGTGTACGCGGACGCCTCCGTCACCTACATGCTGGAGAGCTTCCCGTTCAACACCGGCACCTTCCCGGTCACCGTCTCCGGCGATTTCCTGCACAACCCGTCGGTGAGCCAGGACAACGACGGCTACTCCGCGGGCATCACATTGGGCAAGGCCGGCAAGAAGGGCACTTGGGAGCTCAGCTATCGCTACACCGCGTTGCAGGCCGACGCTTGGTTCGAGGAGTTCACCGAATCCGATTTCGGCGCCTACTACTCCGTCGCTCCGATCGGTGGTTCGGCCGGCTACGGTGCCGGGACCAACGTCCGCGGGCACGTCGTCAAGGGGAGCTACTCGCCCTACGATTCCCTCACGTTCAGCGTGACGCTGTTCGCCACCCAGCTGATCAACAACGTCCTCCCCGCCGGCGCGGTCACGGACGTGGACAGCCAGATGTACCGCATCCAGGTCGACGCCGTCTGGAAGTTCTGATCGTCACCACCGCGTGACGCGACCGTCCAACGGCCGTCACGCGGCCCCCATCCAAACCTCCGAAACAAAATCTCCCGCACGCATATGAAGAAACATCTCGCTCTCCTCGCCGCCGGCCTGCTTGCCGCGGCTCCGGCCTTCGCCGGAAACATCACCGTCAAGGGTTCCGATACCTTGGTCGTCCTCGCCCAGAAGTGGGCCGAGGTCTACATGGGCGGCCACGCCGGCCAGAAGATCCAGGTCACCGGCGGCGGCACGGGCACCGGCTTCGCCGCGCTCCAGAACCAGACCACCGACCTCTGCAACGCCTCGCGCAAGATCAAGGCGAAGGAACAGGAACAGTGCGTCAAGGTGTTCGGTAAACGCCCCACCGAGTACAAGGTCGCGCTCGACGGCCTCAGCGTCTACGTGGCCGCCGACAACAAGGTGGGCCAGCTGAGCCTCGAAGAGCTCGAAGGCATCTTCACCGGCAAGATCAAGAACTGGAAGGAAGTCGGCGGCGGCGACGCGCCCATCACCGTGTACAGCCGCGAGAACAGCTCCGGCACCTACGAGTTCTTCAAAGAACACGTGCTCAAGGGCAAGGACTTCGCCGCCAATGCGCAGACCATGCCCGGCACCGCGGCCGTCCTGCAGGCGGTCGCGAAGGACAAGAACGGCATCGGCTACGGCGGAGCGGCCTACGGCAGCGGGGCCAAGCACCTCAAAGTCAGCAAAGCCAAGGGCGAAGAGGCGATCGAACCCAACGAAGAGACCGTGCTCTCCGGCAAGTACCCGATCTGGCGCTACCTGTTCGTGTACGTGAACCCCGCGCTCGATAGGGGCGATGTCGCCGCCTACCTCAAGTGGATCCGCGGCGAAGAGGGCCAGAAACTGGTCAAGGACGTCGGCTACTATCCGCTGCCGAAAAATCAACGCGCGAACTGAGCGGAGGAACGGCGCGCCGCCCCGGCGGCGCGCCATGACCGCGGTCCACGCGGTCAGCAACGAAGGGCGGGGGCGTTTGTCACCGTAACGTCGGTGGGTGCGACGTCTCCGCCCTGTCCAGCATGGGATGCTCTATCCGCGCCTCTCCCTTCCGGTCCGCCCGCCCCGATCCAACCCAACCCTTTCCTCGCTTGCCGCACCGCTACTCCGACACCGCGAAACGCCCCTCGGGCTGGATGGGGATCCACCGCGGACACAACGCCCGTCCGCTCGAATGGATCGCCGAGAAGTTCATCTTCACCGTGAGCCTCTCGGCCATCGCGATGGTCTTCCTCATCTTCCTGTTCGTCGGCCGAGAGGCCCTTCCGGTGTTCCTCGGCGACACCGATAGCGCGCTGGTCCAGACGGTCATCCCGTCCAAGGACATGGAAAAAATCGCTCCGGACCGGTTGGCTCGGTACCTCGGCATGAGCGTCTCCGAACTCAAGACGAAGGACGCCGATACCCTCCGCACGATGATGGAGATCCGCGAAGAGGCCGCCAACGAGGTCCCCGCCGCCGTCCGCGATGACAAGGACGCAACGGCCAACACGACGGAGTGGAAGTATCTGCTGAAGCCGCACCAATGGACCGGATACTCGAAGCCCGAGTACATCTGGCAACCGGTCAGCGCGATCCATAAGTACAATCTCGTCCCGCTCGTCATCGGCAGCCTGAAGACCACGCTCATCGGTCTCGCTTTCGCGGTTCCACTTTCCCTCGCCGCCGCGATCTACGTGTCCCAGCTGGCGCCGCCGAGCTGGAAGGAATGGATCAAGCCCGGGATCGAGTTCTTGTCGGGCATCCCGTCCGTCGTGCTCGGCGCATTCGCCTTCCTGGTCTTGGCGGGATTCCTACATGATATCTTTGGCTACCGGTACCGGTTGAACGCGTTCGTCGCCGGCATCGCCCTCGGCCTCACCGCCGTGCCGCTCATCTTCTCGATCGCCGAGGACGCCCTCACCAGCGTGCCCCGCAGCTACGTGCAGGCCGCCCTCGCGTTGGGCGCGTCGAAGTGGCAGACCGCATGGCAGGTCGTGTTGCCGGCCGCGGCACCGGGCGTGTTCGCGGCCATCGTGCTGGGGTTCGGACGCTGCATCGGCGAGACGATGGTCGTGCTCATCGCCAGCGGCAACGCGAGCGTCGTCTCGTGGGACATCTTCGATTCCACCCGCAGCCTCACCGCCACCATCGCGGCCGAGATGGCCGAGGCGGTCAACGGCGGCCACCACTACCGCGTCCTCTTCATGCTCGGCACGATGTTGTTCGCCGTGACCTTCGCGACCAACCTGCTCGGCGACGCCGTGATGCATCGCCTGAAGAAGCAACGCTGAGGCCCGCACCCGACCCGCCATGAGCACCCCTATCCCCGCCGCCGCCGCCGGTCGCCGGTTCGACCGCAAGCGGCCCGACATCGCCTCAGGCCTGTTCACCGGCCTGACCGGCCTCGCGACCTTCGGGATCCTGGCCATCCTCGCGGCGATCCTGGGCAACATCCTCTACCACGGTCTGCCGGGCCTCTCCTGGCGGTTTGTGTCCACCATCCCGCGCAAGGACATGTTCGAGCCGGAATCCGCGGCGGTCCTGTCGATGATCGTGGGCACGTCGATCCGGGTGATGATCATGACGATCTTCGTCATCCCCATCGGCGTGATCACCGCCGTGTACCTCACCGAGTACGCCGCGAGCGGTTCCATCTATACCCGCATCATCCGCGTCGCCATCGCCAACCTCGCCGGCGTGCCGTCGATCGTGTTCGGTCTGTTCGGCCTCGGGTTCTTCATCAACTTCATCGGCAAGAACCTCGACCAGNTCACCCACCAGTCCGGTCCGCTGTTCGGCAAGCCCACCGTTCTCTGGGCCTCNCTCACCTTGGCGGTGATGACCATGCCGGTCGTCATCGTCGCGACCGAAGAGGCGCTCAAGGCGATCCCGCCGGGGTTGCGCGAGGCCAGCCTCGCCCTTGGCGCGACGAAGCTGGAGACCATCCTCAAGATCGTCCTGCCCAACGCGCTCCCGGGCATCCTCACCGGCGCGATCCTGGCCATCAGCCGCGCGGCCGGCGAGGTCGCCCCGATCCTCTTCACCGGCGTCGCCTACTACATGGCCGACCTGCCCAGCAAGCTGACCGACCAGTTCATGGACCTCGGCTACCACGCCTTCGTGCTCAGCACGCAGTCGGACAACATCGAGAAGACCCGGCCGATCCTCTATGCGACCGTGCTCGTGCTGCTGATGCTCACCTTCTCGCTCAACGCCATCGGGATCATCGTCCGCGCCCGCATCCGCAAGGCGATGCGCGCCGGGCATTGAGCCGGCCCCCTAGCCCCGACCGACCCGCGCGACACCGAAGCCGATCCATCGACCGATCCAAGACCGACCTGTTGTTCCTATGGCCGCCATCACCNTGCCCGCCGACCCCGTCGACCTCGTCACGCCTCCGGGCCTGTTGTCGGCGGCACCGCTCATCGAGGCGAAGAACGTCGAGCTCTTCTACGGATCATCGCGTGCCTTGAAGGGGATCGACATCACCATCAAGGAGAAGCTGGTCACCGCCTTCATCGGGCCGTCCGGCTGCGGCAAATCGACGTTCCTCCGGTGCTTCAACCGGATGAACGACCTCATCGACAACGTCCGGATCACCGGCCGGTGCCTGATCGGCGGCGAGGACATCTACGCGAAGGACGTCGACGTCATCGAGCTGCGCAAGCGGGTCGGCATGGTCTTCCAGCGCAGCAACCCCTTCCCCAAGTCGATCTACGACAACATCGCCTACGGCCTCCGGTTGCACGGCACGAAGGACAAGTCGGAGATCGACGGCGTCGTGGAGAGCTCCCTCCGCGGCGCGGCGCTCTGGGACGAGGTCAAGGACCGTCTCCACAGCAGCGCGCTCGGGCTCTCCGGCGGCCAGCAGCAGCGCCTCTGCATCGCCCGCGCCATCGCCATCCGCCCCGAGATCATCCTGATGGACGAGCCGGCCAGCGCGCTCGATCCGCTCGCGACGGTCAAGATCGAGGAGCTGATCCTCGAGCTGAAAAAGGAGTTCACCATCGTGATCGTCACCCACAACATGCAGCAGGCGACGCGCATCTCCGATTACACCGCGTTCTTCTACATCGGCGAGCTCATCGAGTACGATCTCACGACCAAGATCTTCACCAACCCCGCCAAGAAGCAGACCGAGGACTACGTCACCGGCCGCTTCGGTTGAGCCTCGGTCGGACGCATCCCCCATTCTTCCCACCCACTCTCGCATGACCCATTTCGAATCCGAGCTCGCCGCCCTCAAACAGAAGCTGCTGCTGATGGCGAGCCACGCCGAATCCGCGGTGAACAACGCCATCAAGGCGTTGGTGGACCGCGACGACGACCTCGCGCGGAAGGTGGCCGAGGGCGACGACAAGATCGACCATCTCGAGCAGGAGGTCGACGCCGCGTGCATCGCCCTGCTGGCCAAGGCACCGCTCGCGACCCAACTGCGACTGATCACCAGCGCGATGAAGATCGCCCGGGACCTCGAGCGCGTGGGCGATGAGGCGACCACCATCGCCCGCCGCTCGCTCGACCTCTCCCAGGAGCCGCAGCTCAAGGCGTATGTGGACATCCCGCGCATGGCCACGATGGCGATGGCGATGCTCAACGACGCCTTGGGCGCGTTCGTCAACGGCGACACCTCGCGCGCCCGGGCCGTCATCCCGCGCGACAAGGACGTCGACCAGCTCAACAAGCAGCTCTACCGGGAGCTCGCGAGCTTCATGATCGAGAAGCCGACGACCATCACCCGCTGCCTCAACCTGATGACCATCAGCAAGGCGCTCGAACGCATCGCCGACCACGCCAAGAACGTCGCCGAGGACGTCGTGTATCTCTACGAGGCCCGCGACATCCGCCACCACGGCGCGACAGCCGCCTGAAGAGCGCATCCGCCGGGACCGGACCCCGGAAGGCCGCCGAGTTTTCTCGGCGGCTTTTCTCGTTCCGGGAGCAGGACCGGCGGACAGCGGATCGGAGAGGAAGCGGACGACAGCCGGCTCACGCCGTCCTTCGGTGATACCACCACCACTCGGCCATCAGCACCGCGAGCGCGGCCACGGCGAACCAGCGCCACCACTCGAGGTCCGCGCGCTTCATCGTGGTGGCCGCGACCGCGCCGTACCGGCCGAGGCTCAGCTCGCCGCGCGGGGCGATGGCGCTCTCGGTGGCATCGAGCAGGTTCGCGCAGAAGGCCAGCTGGTTCGTGCCGAGCGCCACGCGATAGGTGCCTTGCCGCGAGGTCTCGCCGAAGACGAGCTCCCGCGCCTGTGGGCCGAGCGGGACGTCGGTGACCTTGCCGTCCGGAGAGANGACCTTCGCCGAGGCGTGCTGGCCGAGGTCGCCCAGCGGAAGGCGGAAGGCGTCGCCCGCATGGATGAGGAACTGCCCGGCCTTCGCCGTGGCCGGGTTGAGCCAGTCCACGGCGTTCGCGATGAAGATCGGGAAGCTGACGCGCAACGGCCAGGTGCTCTGCAGCGTGTCGAACGCGAACCACACCACGCGCTGACGGCCGATCTCGCCTGAAAGCACCAGCGGCGACGTCGGCGAATCGACCAACGAGACGCCCCATATCGGCGTCTTCACCGCGAGGGCCGAAGCGATCTGCACGTTGTCGAAGCTGACGAAGCGCAGCAGCGGATGCGTGTTGCGCCAATCCACGATGCCCGGGGCCTCCATCTCCCCGATACCGCCCTCGAACCAGTTCGTCGCCGCGACGTGGATCGCCAGGACATTGCCCGAAGGCCAGACGGCGGGCGCGATGTCGTCGAGCACCACGAGATCGGGCTTCACCTCCGGATCGGTGAGGTCGGTCGCGGTGGACAGCTCGACGTTGGGCGCGGACGCGGCGAGCGCCTTCTCCAGGAAGCGGTTGCCCTTGGTGACGAGCAGCACCTTGGCCGGCCGCGGCAGCAGACTGACGATGCTCGCCTGGTTGTCGGCGGGCAGGTCGTCCTTCGCGGTGAGGCGGACCGTGAAGATGCCGTCATGGTCCTGGGCGGCCACGAAAGCGACCGGCACGGTGTTCGTCGCATCGACCGAGACGGCCTTGGCTTCGATGACCTGGCCGTCGAACAGCAGCTCGACCGTCGTCTCCGCCGCGGATCCGGAGAAGTTCGCGACGCTCGTGAACAAGGCGCGCTTCGTCGGGTCCTCGGGGTTCGGTTTCACGTCGAGCGTGACGATGCCGAGGTTGTCCCCCCGGGTGCCGACACGGTGGAAGACGAGCCGGAGGTCCTTCGTCGCGAACTCGCTGAGATCGACGCCCGCGCCGTCGGAGAAGAGATGGATCTCGGCGTCCGGCTTGTCCCTCGTGAGCGTCTCGGCCACGCGCAGCGCCTCGGCCAGGCGCGTCGGCGAATCCGTGACCTGCGCCGACTGGAGCGCCCGTCGCAACGCGGATTTCTCCGAGGTCGCGGACTGTCTCACCTCCGCGTTGGCGCCGGCGACCATGAGCAACATCTGCTGGTTGTCCGCGCTGAAGCCGGTCTTCAGGCCGTCCACGAGCCGCGACACCTCGGCGCGCGCCTTCTCGAAGCGGCTGGGCGATTCGTCGGTCGCCTGCATCGAGGCGCTGGCGTCGAGGATGACGATCTGCAGCGACGCCTCGCCGGTCTTGCCCGAGAAGAACGGCCGCGCCAGCGCCAGCACGACGAGCAGGAGCATCAGCAGCTGGAGCAGGAGCAGCCAGTTGTGGCGCAGCCGCTGGAGCGGCGCGCTCGCCTGCGTCTCGGCGAGGAACCGCTGCCAGAGCAACGACGACGGCACGAGCTTCAGCACCCGCTTGCGCTTGAGCAGGTAGAAGACGACGACGACCGGCAGCGACAGCGCGAACAGGAACGCGAGCGGCGACAGGAAGCTCATGCGCGGTGAAAGGTCACTTCACCGGGTCTTTCCGGCCATACGCCGTCGCGAGATAATCCACGATCCCCGGCACCTGGTCCGTGGCGAGGGTCGCGCCGAACTTGGCGCGCATCTTCTCCACCGTGGCCGTCCACTGGGCCCGCAGCAGAGGCGGCTGGGTGGAGATGTAGTCGACCGAATGGCAGAGGACGCAGTTGCCGATCACCGAGGCGAGGCCTTCGCCGGGCTTCAGCACGGGCTTCTCCGGCGGCAGTTGCCATGCATCGTCGGCGAAGGGGTTCTTCCGCGGCTGGACCGGGATCTCGGCGGACACGATGCCGATGCAAGCGGCGGCCGCGACAGCGGAGACGAAGTAGCGGTGGTGGTTCATGTTCACAGGACGTCGACTTCGACGGGTTCGACGCAGTTGCGCATGTATCCGGACGGGTTCCAGAGCGGCTCCATCGGCTGCGATTGGCCGAGGCGGTTCGTCGCCTTGGCGATCAAGGTGAGTTTACCGGCACGATCCGGTGTGAAGGGCAGCGTCCAGCCGCGGAACGCGTACCGGTCGACCTCCCGCCCCAGTTCCGCCGCGCGCCACGAACGGCCGCCGTCGGCCGAGACGAGCACCTCGCGGATGCCGTGGCCGTCGTCGAACGCGATGCCGCGCAGCTCGGTCGCTTTGCCCGCCTTCAACGTCGTTCCCGACGGCAGGTGGGTGATGAAGGACCGGACGTTGAACCGGGTGATGGGCACCGTGCGTCTGGGCGTGGTGCCGGGCTCGATCGCCCCGCAGGGCTCGTCGGGGATGCGGTACCCGGGATCCATCCAGAACCCTTTGAACGGCTCGTCCAGCACGGTGATCTCGTGGAGGTGCTTCACCCAGTAGGTGCCGTAGTGGCCGGGCACGACGAGGCGGAGCGGATATCCGTTGAGCCACGGCAACGGCTCGCCGTTCATCTCGAAGGCCAGCAGGATCCCGGGCTCCAAGGCTTGGTCGACCGCGAGGGTCTTGAGGAAATCCGGCGTCTGCGGGACGAGCGGGGTGTCGAGCCCGTTGAAGACGACCTGCTTGGCTCCGGTGTCGGGACCAGCGGCCTTCAGCAGGTCGGCCAACCGGACCCCGCGCCAGCGGGCGCAGCCCATCGCGCCATGGCCGAGCTGCCCGCCCTGCACCCGCGGTTGGAAGAACCCGCGGCTGTTGCCGGCGCATTGGTTCACCGCCGTGACCTCGGCGTTCTCGAAGCGCGTCNTCAACTCTTCGACCGACAGCGTGAGCGGTGTCGCCACCTTGCCTTTCACCGTGAGGCGGAACTTGTCCGGTTGGAGCAGGTCGGCCCGCGGCGGCGAGTTCGTGAGATGATAGCGGACGAAGAACGCGTCGTTCGGCGTGAGCAGGCTCTCGTCGAAGACCTCGAACGGCGTCTCGAGCTGCGGCGGCCGCGTGGTCAGCCGGATCAGCGGGCGCTTCTGCGGATATCTCACCAGCGGCCGGACGCCGTTGAGGAAGGGCAGCACGGCGGCCTCTTCGGCGAGCATGCGCGCCGCGGGCAACGAAGCGGCCAAAAGGGCTCCGGCCCGGAGGAAACCGCGGCGTGAAAGACGGGGAGCAGGGAGTTCCATGGAGGACGGTTCAAGGACGGGGTCTGGACAGCGAGAAGACGAGGACGCGGCGAGGCGGGGCAACGACGCAGGCATCGCACGTCCGCATCCCCGTCGTGGCGAGCCGCTTCACGCCCACACCTCCGACGCGCGCAATTGTTTGAGCAGCAGGTCGCCGAGGTCGGCGGCGCTGCTGACGCTGAAGAACCGGATGCCCCGGCCGGCACAGTGCTCGCGCAGGCGCTGGACGTAGTTGGCCACGCTCTGCTGATAGGCCTTCAGCCGGTACTTGCCGAAGGTCACCTCGGTCTCGTCGCCGTTCTCGGAATCGATCAGGCGCAGGTCGCCGAAAGTCGTCGGGTCGAGTTCCTCGGGCGCGAGGATCTGCACGCAGTTGATCTGGAAGCCCCGGCCGACCAAGGCGTTCAGCCCGGCCTCGTAGCCCGCCGGGTCGAGGAAATCGCTCAGCACGATGGCGACGCCGGATTGCCGGGCCTCCATCGCGCCGCGCTTGAGCGACGCGTTGAGATCGGCGGCGCCGGACGCCGAAAGCGCCGAGAGGTCGCGGAAGAACGGCATCGCCGACTTCTTGCCGCGCACGGACCGGAGGGCGTTGCGATGGGCGAGCTCCGGGTCACCAACGGTCGCCGCACGGTCCGGAAAGGGCGCCACGGCGACGCGATCGAAGCCGCACAGGGCCACGTAGCCGATGGCCGCGGCGACCTGGCGGGCGAAGTCGAACTTGGTGGGCGTGCCGAAGTTCATGCTCTCGCTGGCGTCGAGGAAGATCCGGACCGGCAGCTCGCGCTCTTCCTCGTAGAGCTTGAGGAACAAGCGGTCGAGACGGCCGAAGAGGTTCCAATCGAGGTAGCGCAGGTCGTCGCCGAGGACGTAGTTCCTGTGGTCCGCGAACTCCACGCTCAGGCCGCGCGCGCGGCTGCGGCGTTCCCCTTTGAGCGAGCTCTTGGCACGCCGCGCCGCGAGCATCTGCACCTGCTCCAGCCGGCGGAGCAGTTCAGGGGTGATGAGGGAGTTCACTCGGGGAAGAAGGCTGGCGCAAGCTTGGCGTAGGACCGCGCGCGGACAAGTGATACTTCACGCGCGGTCCGATCTCGATCTGCGCCCCGACATGCCACCGGACGGCGCGTCGGCGACGTGCCTCCCCCGGCCCGTCTCAACCCGCGATCGCGGTCGCGACCTCTCCGGGCGCGACCGACTTCTCTTCCCGGGTCTTCAGGTCCTTGATCTTCGCGACGACCGTTCCGTCGGCTCCGCGTTCGAGCCGGACGGTGCGGGTCGCGCCCAGCTCGAGGGCGCGTTTGAACTGCTTGTCGCCCTTGGCCGGCGTGAGCGAGTAGTCCGCGGCCCGGCCGGCCTCGCGGAGCTGTTGCACCACGCCGAGCGACGCGGCCCGCAGCGTCTCGTCCTCGATGAGCACGACGGCGTCCACGGTCCCGGTGAAGGACGGCACGAGCTTCCGGACCTTGAGCAGTTCGGCGAGCACGACGTCGCCCATGCCGAACCCGAGCGCCGGCAGGTCCGCCTTGCCCTCGCTGACCTGCTTCACGAGCTGGTCGTAGCGTCCGCCGCCGGCGATCGCGCGGAACTCGCCCTTCCGGTCGAACGCCTCGAACACGATGCCGGTATAATAGGCGAGGCCGCGGATCACCCCGTAGTCCACCTTCACGAACCCGCCGAGCCCGCGGGCGGACAAGTTGTCGATCACGGTCTGCAACTCGGGCTCCGGGATGCTGGCGGTGATGAACGCCTGCACCTCCTCCAGCTTCACCCCGAGCGGGGCGAGCTTCTCGGCGCTGACCTCCGGGCGCTCGCGCTCCAGCTTGTCCACGACCTGGTAGAACTCGTAGGCGCGGGCCGGATCGCCTCCGCGGGCCGCGAAGAACCGCTGCCAGGCCTGCCGGCTGCTGAGGCGGATGACGAAATCTTCGTGCGTCAGGCCGAGAGAGCGCAGCACGTCGATGAGCAGCGCCACGATCTCCGCGTCCGCGCCGGCGTCGGACTCGCCGAAGATGTCGCAGTTGAGCTGGAAGTGCTCCCGGAGACGGCCCTTCTGCTGCTTCTCGTAGCGGAAGAGCTGCGGGAGCGAGAACCACTTGATGGGCTTCTTGTAGGCCCGCTCGGCCGTCGCGACCATGCGGGCGACGGTCGGCGTCATCTCCGGCCGCATCGACACGGCGCGGTCGCCCTTGTCGGCGAAGTTGAAGAGCTGCGCGACGATCTCGGCACCGGACTTGTTGGTGTAGAGCTCGAGCGGCTCGAGCGGCGGGCCGTCGTATTCGCGGAAGCCATAGCGGCGCGCGGTCTCGCGCCACCGACCGAAGATGTGCTGGCGCAGGTCGCAGCTCCACGGCTCGTTGACGGGCAGCGGCTCGGGGTAGAAATCACGGAAGCCGGGAAGGCGGTCGCTCATGTCCGGCCAGCCTACCGGAGACCGGGACGAGGGGAAAACGACGAACTCATCCCGAAGGGCCGGTCTGCGCCGACCCACCCCCGTTTGCAGGCGATCCGCCCCGCCAGACCTTGCGCCGGGGGGCGATCGGAGCGTGAATGCGCTTTGTAGCCATGAGCGACCCGTTGCCCAGCCCTTCCGCGCCCAAGAAACGATACGTCCGCGCCATCGGACCGCGCCTGCGCATCCTGCTGCTGGTCGTGTTCGGCCTGTTCGCGCTGCTCGGGGCGAACTCGGTCTATCTGAGCAGCATCACGTTCCTCACCTGGCTCGACCGCGACAAAGGCGTCTCGTACGAAAACTATTTCTATCAGTTCCAGTTCCTCGCGCACCTCGGGCTCGGGCTGCTGATCGTGCTGCCGGTGATCGTGTTCGGCCTGGTCCACATGAAGAACACGCACGACCGGCCGAGCCGGCGGGCGGTCCGCGTGGGCTACGCGCTGTTCACGGTGGCACTGGCCCTGCTCTTCACGGGCATCGCGTTGATGCGGATCGAAGGTTTCGAGCTCAAGGACCCGCGCCTCCGCAGCGCCACCTACTGGGCGCATGTCATCACCCCGTTCGCCTGCGTCTGGCTCTACGTCCTGCACCGGTTGGCCGGACCGCGGATCCAGTGGCGCGTCGGTGTCTCGTGGGCGGCCGCGGTCGGCGTGGTGGTGGTCGGGATGGTGGCGATGCACCGGCACGATCCGCGCCAGTGGGGCGCCAAGGCCCCGAAGGAGGGCGAGAAATATTTCCACCCGTCGAGCGCGCGGACCGCCTCCGGCAACTTCATCCCGGCAGCGACGCTGATGAACAACGAGTACTGCCTCGAGTGCCACAAGGACGCCTACGACTCGTGGTTCCATTCGTCGCACCACTTCAGCTCGTTCAACAACCCGTTCTATCTCTTCGCCGTCAACGAGACCCGGCAGGTCTCGCTCCAACGCGACGGGAACGTCCAGGCGTCGCGCTGGTGCGCCGGCTGCCACGATCCTGCCCCGTTCTTCAGCGGTGCGTTCGACGACCCGAAGTTCGACATGACGAACCATCCGACCGCCTTGGCCGGCATCACTTGCACGGCGTGCCACGCGGTCACCCGCCTGGAGGGCGCGGACAAGGGTTTCCCCGGGAACGGCAACTACACCATCGAGGAACCGGTCCACTATCCCTTCGCCTTCGCGGCGACCAACTCGTTCGCCTACTTCGTCAACAAACAGCTCGTGAAGGCGAAGCCGGCCTTCCACAAGCGCACCTTCCTCAAGCCGCTGCACAAGACCGCCGAGTTCTGCTCCACGTGCCACAAAGTCGGCCTGCCGTTCGCGGTGAACCACTACAAGGAGTTCCTGCGCGGCCAGAACCATTACGACACCTACCTGCTCAGCGGCGTCTCCGGCGTCAACGCGCGCAGCTTCTACTATCCCGAGAAGGCCAAGCTGAACTGCGCCGAATGCCACATGCCGCTCGACCGCTCGGACGATTTCGCGGCGCGCCACAACGGCACCAACGATTTCCGCACCGTCCACGACCATCTGTTCCCGGCGGCGAACACCGGGTTGGCCCATGTGCTCGGGAAGCCCGAGATCGTGAAGCGCCACCAGGATTTCCTTAAAGATTGCATCCGCGTCGACCTCTTCGGGGTGAAGGCCGGCGGCACGATCGATTCCCCGCTCACCGCGCCGCTCCGTCCGCAGCTGCCCAAGCTCAAGCCCGGGCAGACCTATCTGCTCGAGGCGGTCGTGCGCACCGTGAAGCTCGGCCATCCTCTCACGCAGGGCACGGTCGATTCCAACGAGCTCTGGGCCGAGACCAAGGTCACCGATGCCGAAGGCGAGGTGATCGGCCACAGCGGTGCGCTCGGGCCGCACAAGGAGGTCGATCCCTGGTCGCATTTCCTCAACGTCTACATGCTGGACAAGGACGGGAACCGCATCGACCGCCGCAACCCGCAGGACATCTTCACCCCGCTCTACAACAACCAGATCCCGCCCGGCGCGGCCCATGTCCTCCACTACAAGCTCGCCGTGCCGCCCGACCAGCGCGCGCCGGTGACGGTCGAGGTCAAGGTCCACTACCGGAAGTTCGACACGATCTTCCTGAACTACGTCCAAGGGAAGGGCTACACCAACGGCCAGCCGTTCCAGCTCACCAACGACCTGCCTATCACCACGTTGGCGAGCGACCGCCTGACCTTCGAGGTCGAGGGCGGCCCGACCTTGGCCTCGTTGGCCGTCACCAACGCGCCGTCGGCCATCCCGCCGTGGCAGCGCTGGAACGACTACGGCATCGGCCTGTTCCTCAAGGGCGACAAGGGCAGCGAGAAGGGCGAGCTCATCCAGGCCGCCGATGCCTTCGACCACGTCGAGAAGCTCGGCCGTGCGGACGGCCCGCTCAATCTCGCACGCGTCTACTTCAAGGAAGGCCGCCTCGGCGACGCCGTCGGTGCGCTCCAGCGCGCGAACGACACCAACCGCTTCAGCCCGCCCGGGAACCGCTGGACCCTCGCGTGGCTGAACGGCCTGGTCGACAAACAGAACGGCTACCTCGACAAGGCGATCACCGCCTTCACCAGCATCCTCGAGGACCGCTATCCCGAGCTCGAGAAACGCGGGTTCGATTTCAGCCGCGACTACGAGGTCATCAACGAGCTCGGCCAGACGCTCTACGAACGAGCCAAGGCCGAGCGCGCCGATCCGGAGAAGCAGAAGGCTTTCCTGCGCGCCGCCGTGAAACGCTTCGATGACACCCTCGCCATCGATTCCGAGAACGTCGCCGCCCACCACAACCTGGCGCAGCTCCACACCCAGCTCGGCGACGACGCCAAGGCGGCCGCGCACCGCGCCCTGCATGAGCGGTACCGTTCCGACGACAACGCCCGCGACCGCTCCGTCGCCGCCGCGCGCCTCCGCGACCCGGCCGCCGACCACGCGGCACAGGCCATCGTCATCTACGATCTCCAACGCCGGATGCGCGGCATGGAAGCGGCGAAGTCCCCGGCCCGCACGATGGCCCCCGCGCCGAAGCCGGCCGGCGCCGGCCACGCCGGTTCCCCCTGAAGCGCCACCGTCCCCTGCCCCGGCCCACCATCTCGTCCTAAGTTTTCCATGCCCAGGCTTCTGGTTCTCAACCGATGAACAATCCCTCCCTGCCCCCGGGCGACGACGATGAAGAAGAGTCGGTGCCGCTCGACGACGCCGCCGTCGGCCGCGGCCTGCGCAACTCCATCATCGCGGTCGTGGTGCTCGCCGTGCTTGGCGGCGGCGCCTTCTTCGTGCTGCGCAGCAAACCGGCCCCGGCCAAGGCCCAGGTCACCCGGCTCGCCGCTCCCGTGGCCCCGGACCGTCCCGTGGCCAAGGTCCCGGACGCGCGGTTCACCGACATCACAGCGTCCGCCGGGATCACCTTCCGCCATGAGAACGGGGCTTATGGCGAGAAACTGCTGCCCGAGACGATGGGCGGCGGGGTCGCCTTCCTCGATTTCGACGGCGACGGCGCGACGGACCTGCTCTTCGTCAACTCCACCCAGTGGCCGGGCAAGCTCGCGCCCGGGGCCAAGCCGGCGACCGCCGCGCTCTACAAGAACGATGGCCGCGGCAAGTTCACGGATGTCACCGCCGGCTCCGGCCTCGACGTGCCGCTCTACGGCATGGGCGTGGCCACGGGCGACCACGACAACGACGGCAGGCCCGACCTGCTCATCACCACGGTCGGCGGGGCGCGGCTCTTCCACAACGACGGCGGCGGGAAGTTCACCGACGTCACCGCGGCGGCCGGTGTCGGCGGCGACGCGAAGGACTGGAGCACCGCCGCCGCGTTCTTCGACATGGACAACGACGGCGACCTCGACCTCTACGTCGCCAGCTACGTCCGCTGGTCGCCGGAGATCGACGCGCAGGTCGGCTACAAGATCGACGGCACGCACCGTGCCTACGGCCCGCCGATGAACTTCCAGGGCGCGTTCCCGTATCTCTACCGCAACGACGGCGGAGGGAAGTTCACCGACATCTCCGCCGCCGCCGGCGTGCAGGTGAAGAACCCCGGCACCGGCGTGCCCATCGCCAAGACGCTCGGCGTCGCGGTCATCGACGTGGACGGCGACGGCTGGCTGGACCTCGCGGTGGCGAACGACACCGTGCAGAACCTGATGTTCCGCAACCGGCGCGACGGCACCTTCGAAGAGATCGGCGCGCTGAGCGGGTTCGCCTTCGACAACTACGGCAACACCCGCGGCGCGATGGGCATCGACGCCTGCCGGTTCACCCAGGACGGCAAGATCGGCTTCGCCATCGGCAACTTCGCCAACGAGATGACCGCGCTCTGCGTCGCCCAGCCGTCGCCCGCCGGTGGCGGGTCCGGGCATCCGCTCTTCTCGGACGAGAGCCTGAGCTGGGGCATCGGCGGACCCAGCCGCGACCCGCTCAAGTTCGGCATCTTCTTCTTCGACTACGACCTCGACGGCCGCGCCGACCTGCTGAGCATCAACGGGCACCTGGAGGAGGAGATCTCCAAGGTCCAGCACGGACAGCGATACCGTCAGCCGGCGCAGTTGTTCTGGAACGCGGGCGACGCCGGCTTCGTCACCG
>JGI25920J50251_10000260_pt1 | contig 17246 bp, 17 predicted proteins | sample LauGreBMM110DCMD_2_FD_50251 | JGI IMG/M metagenome (IMG submission 50251) | reverse complement strand
GTAACACCGGTTCCGCAGCTCAGGGTTTCATTTTCTACACCACGTTCATAGGTCCTGACGCGGATGCCATCATTATCGCGGGAAACAAAATTGACATTGATGCCTTTTTCACTGTATTGGTTGTTGTATCGGATCTTTCTTCCCTCTGTAAAAACATCCAGATGGTTAAGGTCATCCATAAACCTGATATAGTGCGGTGATCCGGTGTCAAGAACCTTGTCAGCACCATCTGAGGCAATGGCATTGACATCCTGCATCTTCAACCTGACCAATCCTTTTGAATCGACCTCCGCCTCATGTGGTCCATCCACCGCCAAAAAATGGTAATGGCTGCGGCTGATGCCCATGTCTTTGGCAAACTGAATCAGGCACCTTCCACCATTTCCACACATGCTGCCTTCTTTTCCATCTGCATTGAAGTATTTCATCCTGAAATCAAACCCTTCGATGGTTTCCAACAGTATGAGCCCATCTGCCCCAATGCCAAATTTCCGGTCACAAAGAAATTGAACCTGCTCCTCAGACATGCCGCTGTATTCACCATCCCTGTTGTCCAGGATGACAAAATCATTCCCCGTTCCCTGGTACTTGTAAAATTTTATTTCCATTTCTGACATTTAATTAAAATCTTCAACCCCCCAGCCTTCGGCTGGCAAGTTCAACCTCTTCAACCCTCATCCCTTTTCCCTCATCCCTTTTCCCTCATCCCTAAACCCTCCCCAACACCTGCCTGACCAGTGTATCAATCGTTGCATCTGCATCGGCAGAGAATTCCCTGGCAATCCTGTTGGCCACGATGGCACTCAAAGAAAGGCAGTGATGCCCCATCATCTTTCCCAAACCATAGATCGCCGCAGTNTCCATTTCAAAATTGGTGATTTTCAGGTTGCCGAACCTGAACGCTGTCAATTGTTCGTTAAGCTGTGGCATGGACAAACCCAAACGGAGGTTACGCCCTTGTGGNCCATANAAACCTGGGCAGGTGGCTGTAATGCCTGCATGGCAGCCATCCACCAGTTTGGCCAGTAGCATTGCACTCGCGCTGGTGANATATGGGGAAGAGAGGTTGGGATGAAGCGTGGTTTGTGTCTTGAAAGCCCACAATATTTCCGACTCTACTTCATTGTTTCTGTAGGGATAAAAATGAAGCAAGTTATCCAGGCCTATGCCATGGGTACTGGCCACAAAGCTATCCACCGCAATCTCTGGCTGCAAAGAACCGGAAGTGCCAATCCTGATGATGGTCAGCTGCTTTTTTTCCTTGTTTTCTGTTCTGTTGGTGAGGTCTATGTTGACCAGTGCATCCAGTTCATTCATCACAATATCAATATTGTCTGGTCCAATTCCTGTAGACACCACACTGATCCTTTTTCCATTGACCGTTCCGGTATGGGTGATGAATTCCCTGTGAGCGGAACGGTGCTCAACATGATCGAAATATTTGCTGACTTTTTCTACCCTGAAAGGATCTCCAACCGTAATGATGGTGTCGGCAATTTCTTCTGGACGCAGGTCCAGGTGGTATACGGCACCCCTTGCATTGATGATCAATTCGGAGGATTCTATGCGGTTCATTGAAATTGTTTTAATAATGATCTTCCTGTTTGCTATGGTAAATCAGTTCAAAATTACTAATTTTGCGCGTGTTCGGGCGATAAAGCCTGATCATATTAGGTCCTGTGGCCGAGTGGCTAGGCAAAGCTCTGCAAAAGCTTCTACAGCGGTTCGAATCCGCTCGGGACCTCCAAGCGAAGGAAACAAAACCCTTCGCTTTTTTGATATGGTACGGTATTCAAAATGGATCAGTCTGCTTGCTTTTTTGCTCCTTTTGGGGGCATGCTTCATGCCATGGACCTTTCATGCAGACATCAACAAGTCTTTCAATGCATTCTTTACGGAAAGAAACATGTATGGAAAGCCAGGCAAGCTCCTGCTTATTTTGGCAGGAATCACCACGGCTTGTTCATTTGTCAAAGTATTGTGGCTGAAAAGAACGGCATTTCTGGCGGGCGGATTGAGTGTTGCCTATGCCATCAAAAATTTTCTGTTGTTTGGATCCTGCTACAGGGGCTACTGTCCGGAGAAGCAGATAGGGCTATACCTGATGCTATTCTGTTCCATCCTGATTTTCATCATGGCTTTTTTGCCCGAGGGNAATTCCANTAAAATGGAAGAGCAGTAAAATTAAAACCCATCAATGGTATGGNGATCCAAGTCCTGCCTATTTTTTCGACTCCTTGCTCCATGCATCCTTCAGCGTAACGGTTCTATTAAAAACCAGCTTACCCGCCGCTGAAAGCTTGTTNTCTAAGGTGAAATATCCCTTTCTGATGAATTGAAACTGCTCACCAGGTTGGGCTTCCAACAGGGAGGGCTCAATTTTGGCACCATGGATGATTTCAAGGCTATTGGGGTTCATGTAAGATTTGAAATCTCCCTCTTCGCTTGAAGGGTCTTCCACCTGGAACAGGCGGTCGTAAAGTCTTACTTCAGCAGTCTCAGCTTTTTCTGCTGATATCCAATGCATTGTGCCTTTTGCATTGATGCCTGACGTATCCTGACCGCTCTTGCTTTCAGGAATATATTCGCAATGCACTGCTGTGACTTTTCCTGATGCATCTTTTTCAAATCCAGTGCAGTTAACGATGTAGGCACTTTTCAACCTGACCTTGTTGCCTGGTGCAAGCCTGAACCATTTTTTAGGGGCCTCTTCCATGAAATCTTCAGCCTCAATCCACAATTCCCTGCCAAATGGGAGCTCTCTGTAACCGCCATTGTCTTCCAGTTCAGGATTATTCTCGCCTTTCAGTATTTCTGATTGTCCTTCCGGATAATTGGTGATAATTAGTTTGATCGGATCCAATACCACCATCCTGCGCAATGCAGTTTTGTTGAGGTCTTCTCTCACACAAAATTCAAGAAGGCCAACATCAATGATGTTTTCCCTTCTTTGTACACCAATCCTTTCACAGAAATTTCTCAGGGATAGGGGTGTATAGCCTCTTCTCCTGAGTCCTGAAATCGTTGGCATTCTCGGATCATCCCATCCGTCTACAAGTTTTTCTTGCACCAGCTGCAAGAGCTTTCTCTTGCTCATCACGGTATAGGTAAGGTTGAGCCTTGCAAACTCAAATTGATTGGAGGGGAAGATGCCCAATTGGGCGATGTACCAGTTGTAAAGGGGCTTGTGTACTTCAAATTCTAGTGTGCAAATCGAGTGACTGATCTGCTCGAGGGAGTCGGATTGTCCATGGGCAAAATCATACATCGGGTAGATGCACCAGGTATCGCCGGTTCGGTGGTGATTTGTTTTCTTGATCCTGTACATGATTGGGTCGCGCATGTGCATGTTGGGGGAGGCAAGGTCAATCTTGGCCCGCAATACTTTTTCACCATCATTGAACGCGCCATTCTTCATGGCGGTGAACAGGGAAAGATTTTCTTCGACGCTTCGGTTCCTGAATGGACTTTCTTTTCCTGCTTCTGTGGGCGTGCCCTTCATGGTGGCAATCTCTTCTGCACTCAGGTCATCCACATAGGCAAGGCCCTTGTTGATCAGTGCAACGGCAAAGGCATACAATTGATCAAAATAATCAGATGCATAATGCTCCTCTTCCCAATCAAACCCAAGCCACCTTAGATCTGCTTTGATGGAGTCTACATATTCAGTGTCTTCTGTTACCGGGTTGGTATCGTCAAAACGGAGGTTTGTTTTTCCGCCATATTTGTCTGCAAGTCCAAAGTTCAGGCAAATNCTTTTGGCATGGCCGATATGCAAGTAGCCATTGGGCTCTGGAGGGAAACGGGTATGGATCTCCACATGCTTTCCTGCGGCAAGGTCAGCTTCTACGATTTCTTCCAGGAAGTTCAGCGATCTTTCTTCACTCATGCGTTCAAAATTGAAAGCAAATTTACAACTAAACCCCTAAACAATGCATTCCTTCAGGGATTTGTCAATGATGGCAATGGCTTCCTCAACCTGTGCTGCATTGATAACCAGTGGTGGTGCCAGCCTGATTTTGTCGCCATGGGTGGGCTTGGCCAACAAACCATTTTTCATGAAAGTTTCACAAATCAGCCAGGCCGCATCATGATTTTGGTGGTTGATGACGATGGCGTTCATCAGGCCCATTCCCCGGATTTCACTGATCAGCGGTGATTGGATGGCGGCAAGACCATCCCTTAACAATTCCCCCATTTTTATTGCATTTTCAGCCATATTTTCATCCACCAACACTTTCAAGGATTCGGTGGCCACAATGCTGGCCAGCGGGCTTCCTCCAAACGTTGACCCATGTTCACCTGGTTTGATGGTGAGCATCACTTCATCACGGGAAAGTACAGCACTGACCGGAAAGGTTCCGCCACTGAGGGCCTTGCCCAGCAATAGAATGTCAGGTTTTACATTTTCATGGTCGCAGCAGAGCATTTTTCCTGTCCTGCAGAGCCCGGTTTGAATTTCATCTGCAATAAACAGCACATTGGCAGCCTCGCACATTGCTTTGGCCTGAAAAAGGTACCCTTTGTCCGGCATGACTATTCCGGCTTCACCCTGGATGGGTTCAACCAGAAAGCCTGCAACATCCTTGTTCTCCAATGCCAGCCGCAATGCCTCAAGATTGTTGTAGGGTATNACATCAAATCCGGGCATAAAAGGCCCAAANCTTTTATGGGAAGAAGGATCTGTACTGAATGAAATGATGGTGCTGGTTCTGCCATGAAAATTTTCTGAACAGACAATGATTCTTGCCTTGTTTTCTTCAATGCCTTTTACATCATAGGCCCATCTTCTGGCAAGTTTGATACCCGTTTCTACCGCTTCAGCACCTGTATTCATGGGCAGCAATTTATCATAGCCCAATAGCTGGGTGATGAATCGCTCATATTCACCCAAACGGTCATTGTAAAAAGCCCGGGAGGTGAGGGTCAATGCAGCAGCCTGATCTGTAAGGGCCTTGATGATGCGGGGGTGGCAATGGCCCTGGTTTACCGCAGAATAGCCACTGAGAAAATCAACATATCTTTTGCCTTCCACATCCCACATTTCAACTCCCGAGGCCCTTGAAATGACAACAGGGATGGGGTGGTAATTGTGGGCGCCATAAGCAGACTCAAGGTCAATATAATATTGGGAATTGTGCATGTTGAACAATATGACTGGAAGATGAGAAAAATGATGGTATGTTCAATACCACCCAGCATTAAAAAATAAGGGCTTGGTGCAGTAGCCAATTCAGTTGTGTTCTGTCGCTAATGGTTCAGCAGGTCCAGGTTGGCAGAGAGAAATGCAGTGCTTGTCTGCTTTAGAAATAACATGCAACAAAGTTAGTCAATCCTGCAATGACATGCAAAAGCATCATCCAAAGATTCTTCAGCATACAATGCTTTCCAGTTGAAAATGAGAGGGAAACAGATCTTTAAGGGAGGGGCTTGTTTCAAATATGCCGTACACAGTGGAGCCCGTACCAGTCATTGAAGCATAGGCTGCGCCTGCATTGTATAGTTTTTCCTTGATGGTTGCTATTTTCGGAAACGCATTGAAGACGGGTTCTTCAAAGTCATTGATCAGGTTATTTTTCCATTCCTGGATGGGCCGTTCAACGATAGCAGCACAGGCAGGGGCATTGGGCGAAAGCTTGATTTTTCTGAAGGCATCAGCAGTGCTCACATGTATTCCCGGGCATACCAATACAATTGTTTTCGAAGACAAGGCGCAGGTGATGGGCTGCATGATTTCACCCCTTCCGGTTGCCTGAACAGCCTCGTTGATGATGAAAAAAGGGCAGTCACTCCCCAATTGAAGTGCATAGTGCCTGAGTTGATCTTCCCCAATGCCAAGCCTGTATTTGTCATTCAATAGCTTTAGCATGAATGCGCCGTCTGATGAGCCCCCTCCCAAGCCAGCGCCCATTGGAATATGCTTGTGCAAGTGAAGGAGTATGGAAGGAAGATCGGGATAGTCTTTTTTCAACAGGTGGTAAGCCTTGATACAGAGATTCGATGACGCTTCTCCTGGAATGGGGATCCCAGCATGCGTAAAGGTTACAGCGTCTGCTGAACTTGTTGAATGGGTGATGACTTCGATGACATCATGCAGCGGTACAGGAAAAAATACGGTGTCAAGATCATGGAATCCATCTTCCCTTCTGGAAGTTACACGCAGACCAAGATTGATTTTTGCATTGGGGAAATAGATCATGGCTTGATCTATTTTTTGCGTGAATTGATCTCATCTCGGATGGTAATAGCACGGATATAATCTTCCTGTTCCAATACTTCATGCAATAGGGTATGCAGCTCATCCAGCCCCAGGCTTTTGATGTCTATATTGCTATTGCCTTCAGCTGCAATTGACTTAACTGCTGTGGCAGGGGCACTCTGTTCAGGATTTTCTACGCCAGCCACATCAAAAATGGTTTCATAGATATAAATGGGGCATCCAAACCTTACGGCCATGGCCAGCGCATCGGAGGTACGTGAGTCTATCTCCACCGTATCTGCCTCTGTACTGCAAAGGAGTTTGGAATAAAAAATACCCTCTTGAAGATCTGATATGATCACCTCGTGCAAGTCAACATTGAAAGCCAGCATGAAATTTTTCATCAAATCATGTGTGAGTGGCCTGGTTGGCTTCATTTTTTCAAGGGCAACAGCAATCGCCTGGGCCTCAAAACCACCAATCACGATTGGGAGTCTCCTGAGTCCATTTACTTCTCCCAACACAACAGCATATGAATTGCTTTGTGTGATGGAGTGGGAGAGTGCAACGATTTCCAATTCTATCTTTCTCATATCCGAGACAAATTTAAGGTAAAATTATTCCAATTCCTTCACCGCAGGATTGAACTTTGGCATGCCAAACCTCATAGGAATGCATGATCATTGCCAATATCCAGGTCAAATTTCGTGTTGTTCTCCATGAAGGCTATTTTTGTATTGGCATCATCTGGATCAACTTTTTAAACTATGGACCGTGTTTCAAGGCTAAAGGCATTTATCGATACATATCCGGCGGATATGTTCAGTCGGCATGCCCTTGCCATGGAACTGGTCAAGCTTGGCCAATATCCTGACGCATTGGATGCCATGATTTCACTGTTGGCAGCTGATGAAAACCATTCAGGCACCTATTACCATTTGGGCAAATTATATGAGCAGCTCGGAGACCATGAAAATGCACTGAAGGTTTATGAGAAAGGGATCAACATTGCTGACAAGGTCAAAGCGGGGAATGATCTCAGGGAATTAAAAGGGGCTTTATCACAGTTAAAAGATGAACTTGACCAATGAGCAGGAGAAATGAAAAGATGGGAGTGATGGGCTTACAAATCCGTTTTCAGGATCATGTAAACAGCAACATGTTATGGCAAGAGGGGGACTTGTTGCTCCTGGCATGCAGTGGTGGTGTTGATTCTGTGGTATTGGCAACTTTGTTACAAAAGATGAATCAGCATCTTGAAATGCTCCATTGTAATTTTAATTTGCGGGGAGAGGAAAGCAAAAGGGATGAGGATTTCGTGCGTGCATTGGCCCAGTCGATGGATGTGCCTTGCCATGTTCAATCATTTGATACCCAAGCAGCAATGAAAACAATGGGAAAGGGCGTCCAGGAAGTAGCCCGTATCCTCCGGTATGAGTGGTTTGGTAAGATGATGGAGGTCCGAAAAAAAGCCAACAAAAACACGTATTTGCTCACTGCTCACCATGCGGATGATCAAGTGGAAACCATTGCCATGAATTTTTTCAGGGGAACAGGTATTGCAGGGATGCACGGCATGCAGGTGAAATCAGGGATGGTGATCAGGCCTTTGTTGTTTGCCACAAGAGCAGAAATTGTTGATTTTGCCAAATCCAATGCCATCAAATGGGTCGATGACAGCTCAAATGTTGAGGATAACTATACCCGCAACCATTTTAGGCACCATGTCATTCCACAGGTGGAGAAAATATTTCCTTCAGTTACACAAAACCTGCTTGACAATGCCAAAAGGTTTTCAGAGATGGAAATCATCTATACAAAACAGATCGAAAAAATCAAGGCTAGCTTGATTGTGGAACAGGGCCAATCGCTGGCCATACCGGTGAATAAATTAAGCGCCATGTCACCCATTGATACCATCATGTTTGAGGTGTTCAGGGATTTTGGCTTTTCTGCCCATCAGGTTCCTGAAATCAAAAAATTGTTTGATGCCATCTCAGGCAAATCAGTTTCTTCAACCACCCACAGGGTCTTGCGGAACCGGAATTGGTTGCTGATTGATCCAATCGAAGAAAATACACATGAAATCATCGTGATAGAGGAAGGCGATGAATCGGTGTCATTTAACAACAGTCTTTTGCAGATCAAAAAATACGATGGCAATCGCCTGCCGGATGATAGTGCAAATCATGCCTGGATTGACTTGGAAACCGTTTCGTTTCCGCTGATACTCAGGCCATGGAAGCCGGGAGATTATTTTTATCCACTAGGCATGCGGAAAAAGAAAAAAGTAGCCAAACTGCTCACAGACCTCAAGTTATCGCTGGCTGAAAAAGAAAATCAATGGGTGATAGCATCTGACAGGAAAATCATTTGGGTGGTTGGAAGAAGATTGGATGATCGGTTCAAACTCAGTTCATCCTCTCAAAAAATCATGTCGATTGCCTTGAAAAATCACTTGAAAACAGAAGTGTAAAAATAAACGGCAAGATCAACACCACTGATCAGTTTTGCTGCCAGGTAAGTAAACAAGACCCCATATACACTTCCCCAAAAATGGGCGCTGTGTCCAATGTTTCCCCCACCTTTCTTGGCCAGGCTGGCTGAAAGGATCAAAAAGCAAATGCCAAACACAAATCCTGGTATTTTAAAAGGGATGAAGAAGAATTGGATGGGCATGTTTGGTTGAATGGTGATGGCCGCAAACACGATGGCTGAAACGGCACCTGAAGCACCCAATGAACGGTAATAGGATTTGTCCTTGTATTTTATAAAGTCTGGGATGACTGCAGCAATGATAGCGGTTACATAAAGAATGGCGAGCATCGCCCTTGACAATTCGCCGAACAATGCCTTGAAAAGGTAGTTTTCAAGTGCCATGCCAAAGGAGTAGAATGAAACCATGTTGAAGATCAGGTGCATGGCATCGGCATGCAAGACGCCGTTGGTGATGAACCGGTAAAACTGTCCTTTCTGACTAATGTTATAAGGCCAAAAAAGCAGGTCCTCTTTCATATTTTCACGGTTGAAGGCCAGGATGGAAACTGCGCAAGTGATGATGATGATAAGGAATGTTATGCTCATGATTCAGTGTTGCTCACCTGTGGTGATACTTTTCGTTTTTTATAATTGTATACGCACGATAAATTTGTTCTGCCAGCAAAAGCCTGACGATTTGGTGCGGGAAAGTGAGTTTTGAAAGTGACCATTTATGGTCTGCCCTTTTCAATACAGCCTCATCCAGGCCGAATGCACCTCCAATCAGGAACACAAGTTTTTTTGATCCCATGTTTCCCTTTTTTACCATAAAATCAGCCAACTCCACTGACCCCATTTCCTTTCCATATTCATCCAAAGCGATCAATATGGTATCCTTGTCGAGCCATTCAAGNATNATTTTCCCTTCCAGTCTTTTGAGGTCGTTTTCACTGAGCAGTCCTGCGTTTTTGGGAACAGGAAGAATTTCCCATTGGATGGGTGCATATTTCTTGATCCTTGCACTATAGTCTTCAATGGCATCCTTGATCGATGGGTCGTGCTGTTTTCCTATGCTCCAGAATTCGATCTTCATGATAATACACAAAGAAAACAAACATTTTTTGTAATTTGACTTACTTAACAACTATTGATGAGAAAGTTATNTTTGTTTTTTCTGCTTCAGACCGTTTTTTTTAGTGCAATCTTGATGCCATCGATCTCTNTTGCCCAGCCACTTCCCTCCATTNTTGAAAAGACAAAGGGATTGTCCAGGATAGATGGATATTTTCCTTTTTACAAAGATGACCAGAACGGTAAAATTTGGCTTGAGCTCAACAAGTTGGATACCGAAATCCTGTATGCAATGTCTTTGCCATCCGGCTTGGGATCCAATGATATTGGGTTGGACAGGGGATTGATGGGCGGAGGGAGGATTGTCAAGTTTTCTCGCATTGGTAAAAAGATTTTGATGGTAGAACCCAATTATGGTTACAGGGCTTTGTCAGCATCGGCCAAGGAAAAAGAGGCCGTTGACCTTGCCTTTGCCAAATCAACCCTTTGGGCTTTTACCATTGAAGCGGAATCAAGTGATGCAGTTTTGGTGGATGCAACAGCATTTCTTACAAGGGATGCCATGCAGGCCGCCAACAGGATCAGGAAAATGCAACAGGGAAATTACAGCCTCGATCTCAACCGGTCTGCCCTTTATTTTCCTTCATGCAAAAACTTTCCTTACAATACAGAGTTAGAAGCAACCATTACCCTGGTAAGTACGGACGGGGTGAGTGGAAGTTTCATCCAGCCTGTGGTGCCATCTCCAGAGGCCATTACCTTGCGGATGCACCATTCTTTTGTACAGCTTCCTGATGGCAACTATACACCAAGAAAATTTGACCCAAGGTCCAGTTTCAACAATTCTTCCTACTACGATTACAGCTCGCCGGTTTCAACCCCTATAGAGAAATATGTGATCAACAGACACCGCTTGATCAAGAAGGATCCATCCGCCAAAATCAGTGAACCCGTCAAACCCATCGTTTATTACCTGGACAATGGAACACCTGAACCCATCAGGACCGCCCTGTTAAAAGGGGGTAATTGGTGGAANCAGGCATTTGAAGCAGCGGGCTACAAAGATGCCTTTGTTGTAAAAATCCTTCCAGACANCTGCGACCCGATGGACATCCGCTACAACATGATCAATTGGGTTCACCGTTCCACCAGGGGTTGGAGCTATGGCGCCAGTGTTGTTGATCCACGAACTGGAGAAATCATCAAGGGGCAGGTTTCCTTGGGTTCGCTGAGGGTACGCCAGGATTATATGATTGCACAAGGCCTGCTTTCCCCTTTTGGGAAAAAAGACATGAAAGATGATCCCATGCTCAAGATGTCTTTGGATCGTTTGGAGCAATTGTCTGCCCATGAAATCGGCCATACCTTGGGATTGATGCACAATTATGCCGCAAGTACTGTCGATCGGTCAAGTGTGATGGATTATCCCCATCCCTTGATAAAGCTCAATAAAAAAGGGGAATTTGATTTTTCCGATGCCTATGATTTGAAGATAGGGGATTGGGACAAGGTCTCGATTGCTTGGGGGTATGCGGATTTGAGCAACAGTAAAAATGAGGCAACTGATTTGGATAAGATACTGACCGATGCATACGCGAAAGGGCTGAAATTCATTAGCGACAGGGATGCCAGGGCTCCTGGTGGATTGCATCCTGAGGCACATTTATGGGACAATGGCAAAGAACCCATTGCAACACTTGAGGAGATGATCAACATGCGCGCAGCAGCGTTGAAGCAGTTTGGCATCAATTCCATCAGGAACGGCATGCCAATGGCCATGCTGGAAGATGTGTTGGTGCCGGTTTATTTTCACCACCGCTATCAGGTGGAGGCAGCAACCAAGCTGATTGGTGGAATGCACTACAATTATGCATTGAAAGGCGATGGACAGTCGGCCACTGCTCCGCTATCAAAAGATATTCAATCCAAGGCAATGGCATCCATCTTGAAATGCCTGGATCCTGCATTCCTCAGCATTCCCGAATCCATCGCAGCACTGATACCCCCAAGGCCAGCGGGCTATGAATTTACCAGGGAATTATTTAAAAAGAAAACAGGATTATCGTTTGATCAACTCGCTCCTGCTGAAGCGGCTGCCGATCTTCCCCTTTCTTTTCTATTTAACCCTGAGCGAATCAACCGCTTGGTGCAGCATGAATTGCTGGGGCAATATGGACTTGGTGACATGACAAATGCACTGATTGACGCCAGTTTCAAGGCAGCAAGGAAAGCAGGTATTGAAAAAGCCATCCAGTTTCAAACCGAACAATTGGTATTGACCTACTTGCTGGCTGCCAGTATCGATGAGCAGCTTTCCTTTCCTGCCAAAGCAAGGGTTGGCATGGTTTTGACGGAGCTCAAATCATGGCTTGAGGCAAGCGTAAAATCTTCCAACGACCCACTGTACAAGGCCCACCTGGGCTTGGCCATTGATCGGTTTAAATCTCCAGAAAAAGCAAAGCCAACCATCCATGCCGTTGCACCTCCTGGTGCTCCGATTGGATGCGAGGAGGAACAGTTTTAGCAGTAGTGTTAGGATTGATCAGGTAAATGGCTGACGTGTAATTTTTGATTTTTAATCTCGGTAGAAAGCAGCACCAGTTGCTCATGCAGTGCAATCACTTGTGGCGTCAACANTGTTTGCTCATTGTTGATCAATACATGGTCGCACAGTTTCATTTTGATGTTTTCATCGAGCTGTTTTTCCATGCGGTTCAGGACTTTTCCCCTTTCAACCTGATCCCGTTGGATGGTCCTTTGGATTCTCATTGCAGGCGGGGCAAACACTCCAATGATGACATCAAATTCTCCCTGACTGCCTGATTCGAAAATAAGGGCAGCCTCTTTNATGGCATAAGGACTTGTTTGTTTTTTCATCCATTCCAACCCATCCTTGATGGTATAGGGATGCACAATGCTGTTGAGCAGTTCAAGTTTTTGTTTGTCGTTGAATACAAGGGAAGAGAGGAATTTTCGGTCAAGGAGGCCTTCAGCGTATGCCTTTTCAGAAAAAGCAAGCTTGATTTTCTCAACCAGTGAAGGATTNGTTTGCATCAACCTTTTTGCTTCCTGGTCTGCATGGTATACCGGGATACCCAATACTTTAAAGATATGGGCGACTGTAGATTTTCCAGCGCCAATGCCGCCTGTAAGTCCAACCTTAAGCATGACCAAATGTAAATAAAAAAGCCCGGAANAAAGTCCAGGCCTTTTCATCAATGGTTTGAATTATTTGGTGACTGCAGCTTTCTTCAGCTGATCGCTCCATTCCATGCTGATCGCTGATTTTTCAATCTTCATGAAAGAACCAGGACTGACTTCGATTTGAATGGTATTGTCATCATTCACTTTATTGACGTTGCCATGNATTCCTGCGATGGTAACAATCTTGTCACCTTTTTGCAGATCTTCCTGGAATTTTTTGGCTTTTTTTGCTTTTTGGGCTTGTGGGCGAATCATGAAAAAATAGAAAACAACAACCATGCCTCCAAGAAGCACAAGTTGCATGTAGCCTGCATTAGGNGCAGCTTGCAAGAGGATTGAATTCATCATATTTGTTTTGTTTATTTGTTTTGTTTATAAATTGATCAGTTGGCTGGGATGACTTCCACATCAAAAACCAGGTCGTGCTTGGTCTGTTGGGTATTGGCATAGACAGAAAGCACTTTGTGGTTCATTCCTACGCGGCTCTTGCTATCGAAAGTAGCCTTGATGATGCCAGACTTTCCGGGAGCAATGGGTGCTTCTGGTTTTTCAGGGACCGTACAACCACAGGAGGCTGAAACATCTTTGATGATCAGCATTTCATTGCCAGTATTGGTGAAATGGAAGGCGATATTGATTTTTTCGCCGTCTTTTAGTTTACCCAGGTTTTGGACCGAGTCAATTAAAAGAATGGAGGTAAGGGGTGTGCCTGGTTCAAAGGTGATGGCTTTTTGTACCACTGACCTTCTCGTTGGGGGAGGGGTCTTTTTGTTGACAACAATAATGGCTGCCGCAGCGATGATAAAAAGTGTGAAAATGATAGCAGGGGATTTCATTCTTTCATTTTGAGATGCCAAAAATAGGAATTTAGCCTTGTTTTTTGAAGTCTACTTTCTTAAGTTTTCCTTCCTGCAACAAATCCTTGTGTATGCCATCAAGAATTCCATTGACAAACTGGCCACTTTGCGGCGTGCTATAACCCTTGGCAACATCAATGTATTCATTGATGGTCACTTTTGCAGGAATGGTTTCAAAGAAAAGCAGTTCGCAGACACCCATCCGGATCATGATCATGTCCAATACAGCAATACGGTCTGCATCCCAGTTTTTCAGTTTGGGCTTGATCATTTCCATGGTAAAGTCTTTCTTTTCAATGGAAGTTTTGAGCAGGGTTATGGCGTAACGGGTTTTTTCTGGTCCTACAATTTCATTGAATGCATAAGAACCAGGTTTACTGAGGAAATTGAGTACCATTTGGTAGATCATTTCAGCATCATCATCCCACTGAACGAATTGATCTTCAAGAAACGCAGTGATGTTCTCGTCAGCCATGATCAGGTCGGTGAAGATGAAGCTGAGCAGGTCTTTCTCCGTTTTAACGTCACGGCTTTCCAGGGCAATATAGGACTGATACATTTCTGACTCAGTAAGATTGACGTAGATTTTACGCACGATTTCCTGGTCCATCAGGTGTTCCAGCTTTCTCTCCTTGATGGCTGGTTGAAACCCTTTTGATTCAAGGATTTTCCAAAGGGTGGTATTCCCTGCCAGTTTGGTGTTTACATTGAGGTCAGCCTCTGTTGGAAGGTGCTTTGATGCACGGTGGAGGGAATCCTTCTCGGCATACCTGGCCACTTCCGTTACCAAAAAAATGGCAAAAGTAAAAAGATCAGCTGTTTCATCCAGGTATTTCTTCAACAATGATACTGCCTTGTCTTCTGAGACCATGGTTGCATCAGCTTCAGTTGAATAAAGACACTGCATCACCTTAACCCTGATATTTCTNCGACTGATCATTTAAAGAGCTGTTTGGGGTNGCAAATATAGCTTTTTACGTATTAAGAGGCATATTTTCTCATCAAGATGAAAATTTGACATACCGAATGCCTANTTTTGCTGCCATTCATTGACTTCTCCACGATAGTATTGATGGAATCTGCCATTTTTGCAAGCCATCATTCTTGGTACGGAATTCGTTAATAGAGTCTGAGAGGGAAAGCATTAAACCGCGAACCCAAAATTAATTCATTCATTTAAAATTAAAACCAAAAGCTATGGCTAAGAAGTTAAACATTACCCCTTTGCATGACAGGGTAATCGTGAAACCTGCTCCTGCTGAAGAGAAGACTGCAGGTGGCATCATCATCCCTGACACAGCGAAAGAAAAACCCCAAAGAGGATCAGTTGTTGCATCAGGCCCCGGGAAAAAGGATGAGCCAATGACTGTTAAAACAGGAGACACTGTTCTCTACGGAAAGTATTCCGGCACAGAGATCACCATCGAAGGGCATGATTATTTGATCATGAGGGAATCTGACATCCTCGCAATTGTTTAATCTCCGCTAAAACTTTAAAAAAGAATCATATGTCAAAACAAATATTTTTTAATCTGGAAGCCCGCAACAAAATGAAGAAAGGGGTTGATACCCTTGCAGAAGCGGTGAAGGTTACCTTGGGTCCTAAAGGACGCAATGTAGTTATCGAGAAAAAATTTGGTGCACCTGCCGTTACAAAGGATGGTGTTACTGTTGCCAAGGAAATTGAATTGGAAGATCCCATCGAAAACATGGGTGCACAAATGGTGAAGGAAGTGGCTTCAAAAACAGCTGATGTAGCTGGAGATGGAACCACCACTGCAACTGTACTTGCCCAGGCCATCATCACTGAAGGTTTGAAGAACGTTGCTGCTGGTGCCAATCCAATGGATATCAAGAGAGGTATTGACAAGGCTGTAACCATAATTGTGGCCAACCTTAACGCACAATCACAAACTGTTGGAAACGACATCAAGAAGATTCAACAGGTGGCTTCAATTTCAGCCAACAATGATGCTGAAATCGGAAAGCTGATTGCAGAAGCCATGCTGAAAGTAGGTAAAGATGGTGTGATCACTGTTGAAGAAGCAAAAGGAACTGAAACGTCTATCGATATTGTTGAAGGTATGCAGTTCGACAGGGGATATATTTCTCCATACTTCGTTACCAATGCTGACAAAATGGAGTGTGAACTTCAGAATCCTTTCATCCTGATCTACGACAAGAAGATCTCTGCCATGAAAGATATTCTCCACATCCTTGAGAAAGTTGCCCAGCAAGGTGCTCCTTTGCTGATCATTGCTGAAGACCTTGAAGGCGAAGCAATGGCAACCCTCGTAGTAAACAAACTCCGTGGAACCCTGAAAGTGGCTGCTGTTAAGGCTCCAGGCTTTGGCGACCGCAGAAAGGAAATGCTTCAGGATATCGCCATCCTTACCAAAGGAATCGTTATCAGCGAAGACCAAGGTTTCAAATTGGAAAATGCTGACCTTACCTACCTAGGACGTGCTGAGCGTGTAACCATCGACAAGGACAATACCATCGTTGTTGGCGGAAAGGGCAAAAAAGATGAAATCAATGCCCGTATCGCACAAATCAAATCACAAATNGAATCAACCACTTCAGATTACGATAGGGAAAANCTTCAGGAGCGTTTGGCCAAACTCAGTGGCGGTGTTGCCGTACTGAATATTGGTGCAGCTACAGAAGTTGAAATGAAGGAGAAGAAAGATCGTGTAGACGATGCACTTCATGCAACACGTGCTGCTGTTGAAGAAGGAATTGTACCTGGTGGTGGTATCGCATTTATCCGCGCCATCGATGCACTGGACAAGAAAAAAGGATTGAATGAAGATGAAACAACTGGTATCGCCATTGTTCGCCGTGCACTTGAGGCACCTCTTCGCACAATCGTTTATAATGCTGGTGTTGAAGGATCTATTGTTATCCAGAAAGTAAGGGAAGGAAAAGGAGATTTTGGTTACAATGCCCGTACAGACAAGTATGAGAAATTGCTTGCTGCTGGAGTCATTGATCCTACCAAAGTTGCCCGTGTTGCCCTTGAAAANGCCGCATCTATCGCAGGCATGTTGCTTACCACTGAGTGTGTAATCGCAGACAAGCCGAAAAGGGAAGAAGGTGGAGGTGGTCATTCACATGGCGCACCAGGAATGGGCGGTATGGATTATTAATACCAGTCTCACTGAAAATAAGAAAGTCCCGCCTCGGCGGGACTTTCTCGTTAAAGGAAGTTATTATTGTTCTTCTTCTTCTTGTGTAATATTTCTGTACCGGATTGCGCCCAGCACGATGAACAGTTGTGCAAGGATATAGGTAGACATGATACAGATTCCTGCCCAATCAAATTGTTTCTTGAATTTGTTCAAAGCCAAAATAGAATCAGAAGCAACAAAGAATCCTGCCCCAATGATAAGGTAAAGGGCAGTGGTGTTATCGAGCTTTTGGTACTGCCAAAAAGC
>JGI25920J50251_10000259_pt1 | contig 17288 bp, 23 predicted proteins | sample LauGreBMM110DCMD_2_FD_50251 | JGI IMG/M metagenome (IMG submission 50251) | reverse complement strand
GATGGGAAGCCGGATCTGGTGCAAAGAATTCTGGACTACATCGACTATCTCGTGGTGACGGGCGAGGGCCTTACCGCCCAGAAGGCGCGCACCCTCCAGGGAATGCTACCCGCAAATTTCACCCAGGGCTACGACCGGATCGATGAGCAACGGGGCGTCAAATTCCCCCGGGACCACCACATACACACCAACACGGCAGGTGGCGGCTGGTACTTTATCGTGGGCAATATGATCAATGAAGCGCAGAGTAAAAAGGTGGGCATTCAAATCATTTTCTACTATGCGCCACTCTTTCCGCGCGAGTTCCTGCGCTCCCGGGGTCTCGCCGATGATGCTTACATGCTGCAGAGCATGGCCTTTAGTATCACTGTGGAGAGCGGCGCCACCAAGGCCTACTACCACAACAACACAGGCCTAGTCTCTGTGAATACGGGACTCGCCCAGCACAGTGTAGAGAGCGATAAAAAAGTCTTCTTCTCTGTGGGAAACTCTTTTCTCTTGAGCAAGGACAATGACCTGGCAATGCTGGACGTAATCGCAACGGACGTCGACGCCCAGGGAAAGGTCATGGTCTGTAGCCTGCAGCTGGCGGCCACCAAGCCACTCTTCCTGCAGGGCAACCACCGGGGCTGCACCCCGTGCGTCTCGGGGGCTGGGTCCCTTTACTATAGCTACCCGCGCTACAGCGTGCAAGCAGTCTCGGTGGCCTACGATGGGGCCTCCATTATGGAGTATACACAGGGGACCCCGTGCACCGATAAGAACCTGTGTCCCCGACTGGACCGCTCCTTCTTCTGGCTGGACCACCAGTGGGTGTACGCCCTCTCGGGTGCCTATCTGGACAACCTGTTGCTACGGGCCATGGAGAACCTGAGCAGCGCGAGCCCCATGGCTGGTTGGTTCTGGTTCATGGCTCACCTAAACGATGGCCGGGACTGGACCTTTGCGGCCTCTCAGACCAAAACCCTGGACAAGCTACCCGTCGGTGAGATGAAGGTCACGAGTAATGTGGAGGGCAAGATTGTGGAGGCCAATGGATTGGTCTCGAAATTGTTTGACCAGGGCTCATTGGTGGCCCGCAAGTGGGTTGCGGTGACCATCAACACGGGGCTCGCCAAAAAGAAAACAGTGACGGCGTACCTGGCAACCGAATTTGTAGTCCACCTGACCACTGGCCAGGAGTTTCTGGTCATGGTGGATTCGGGGACCGCCGATGCCGCGGCACCGGTGCAGATGTCCCGCAACGGGGGCTTTGTGCGGGAGGGCACCAGTCGGATCTACGCCAATGTGGCCAACCCCCAGACGGTCCTGGGCTTTGGTTACGTGGAGATGGCTTTTTTCTTTGTGAGCCAGCAGGACCAGGACGATGTTACCTATGAGATCCTGGGTGGAGCGCTCCAGGCGAACCAGAGCAAAAATGCAGACCGGGTGCGAGCTAAACCCGATTGGTTTCTGAAGCTGCAGAGTGTTATTTTTCTGATTTTTCTTGCGGCCCTGGTCTTTCTAATTTTAATTGTGCTGCCCATCTACATTCTCTACACTCTATACCAAATGAACAAGCAAAAATAAAAAAAAAAATTTTTTATACCAAGGGTGACATAAGGGTGGGCTGAGTCGTGGGTTCCGGGTCCGCGCTTTTCGGGGCACCACAGACATTGCAGCAGCAGCGCACCCATAGTTGCATCAGTTGTCCACAGATACAAAGCTCCAGGGAAAGCAGTAAACAAAACATTTATTTAGGCGTTTTCAGCAGTTGCCAAAACACAACAAAAGTCGCGGCACCAGAAGGGCTTGGTCACCGTATCAAAGCTCAGGTAGAAGTGACCGCCCGTACCCCAGGTAGGACCCCAGCTGTTGCGCACAATAAAGTGCCTGGGCAGGGAGTCGTAGCCCACTAGCAGCACCGAGTGGGCCGACTTGACCCGGGGCAGATCCTGCTCGCCCCATGAAGCGGGGTACAGGAAATTGGACTCACGCTGCTTATCGGGACTCCTCATCCAGAGGTCTCCCTCGTCGGACACCACAAAGGAGAGCGCAATGGAAACCCCGACAGCGAGCGCTGTCTTGAACTGGTCNAGTGACTGCTGCAGGAAGACACAGTGACCCGGACTCGCGCGATATNTACGGGCATTGTCCTGGACCCAGGTGAGGGGTGTCCTATTGAAGGGCTCCGCAAAGGACCAGTTCTCCAGGGGCGCAACGCCCTTCTGCAGCTGCGCCAGGGCATCGGCGAGGGAGGCCCCGGAGTCCTCCATGCTTTGGTTGAGGCGCCCCGGGGTACCTGGGGCCGACTTCTTGGCCAGGCAGTAGTAGAGGTAGACGGGCGAGGGGTTCCAGAGGGGAAAGCGGTGGTCCTTGCGACTGGTGCAGAGCAGGGCAGCGGCGGCCGCGAACGCTGTGCACGAAGACGTGTGACCCTGGTCCCAGGGCTCGGGGTAGGGCGAAGCGTTCTCGGTGCGCAGGTCCACGGCATCGGGCAGTACCCAGGGCACATCAAAGATGTAGGGCGGCGTATCGCTCTTTCCAGAAAAGATGGCACCGTATGAGTTTTTTTGTTCCAATGAGTTATTCTGGGAAGGGTCCAGCTCATCGAAGCCTTGCACCTTGCGGGAGACATCATTCCCCATTTATTATATTTGATTTACTCATATTCATGATGTTGCCGTCCCGAAAATATTCGAAATAATTTTTTCTTAGCCTCATAAACGGAAGCCTCCCAAAGAGGTAGTTGAGTAGGGGCGAGTACTTTTTCCTACTGGCGCGCAGGTTCTCCAAGAGAAACTCCACGTAGCAAATGTTTACCTGGACTTCTCCATTACGGCCGAATCGAAGTATAAGTTTTTTTTGCGCAAATTTTTCCATTGCTGCGACATCCTCGGGGTCCAGCGTTGCAAAGGCAAGTGGTTTATTTGTCACGTACCGATAACCCATTACAGGAATCTGCATCTTATTTATTTTTACACTGCGTTTCTTGTTTTTTTTATTTCAGAATTGCCATTATCCTTATTAAATGGGTCCCCAACTAGATCCAATTCGAATGATTCACCAGTATCTCCGATTAATTATCGATGCCGAAACTCCCTCGGAAAAGCAATGCATTGCACTGGAGCTGTTTTCATACCTGGAGAGCAAATTAAATTGGGTAAAATCAAACCAAGTATTTGCCGATGCCGTGGTCGCAAAGCTAAACGAGTTTAACAGGGGCTGCGTGCTTGAGAAGGAAATCTACAGAAGCTTTCGCCACCTTATCCGGGACCTAGAACCCCAGCGATATCAAGTTAAGTAGATTGATGCTTAGCAGAGAAGCCAGGAACATCGCAACCGTGCAGAAGAGCCAGCCCTTCCAGGTGGTGCTGCGGCAGCCCTTGGTTGAAGCAACGTCTCCAGTGGTACTGGTTGGCGAGTAGGGGACCGTGGCAAAGGTGAAGGCGTCGCTGCTGAGCAAGAGGTAGAGCACCGTGGCCACGCAGGAGATGTAAAACGACTTTGTAAAATCTCGTCCACTAAATTTTTTACAATTATTATCTAATTTTGGGTCGTTGCCATTTAGATAGAAAATCATACAACCAATTACAAATGTCATGACAGCAAAGCGAATCAGTTTGCCAATTGGAGCCAATTTTAGGCAATTGGCTGTTGTTTCGTTTCCAAAGGGATTTTCTTTAAAGTAGGGGCTAAGGTAGCCATTCATCTTGCTCCGCAAGAATTCTGTATTTAAAATGAATTGAAGCACCCCCGGAATAACAGCAGCAATTAAATAATTTCCTGCGTGTGATGAAACATTACTGCACATTTATTTAATTTTATATTTTTATTATTATCGACCTCCAAGGGCCATCCAATATTTATTTTTTCCCTTGATCGCAACAACCCACAGTTTGCCATTGACTCCTGGTGCCGTTGACCCAACGCTAAACATGGCCGCAGGCCTATCAGGTTTATCGGTACCACGAGCTCTTCCGGAACGCGGAGACAGTCGTCGTGTGGGTGACCGTGTCAAACCAATTGCACGTGTTTGTTTTGGCGATAGACGTTTCCTCGCGGGGGAACGCGCAGGGGACCGTTGTCTCGCGGGGGAACGTTGTTTCGCGGGGGAACGTTGTTTCGCGGGGGAACGTGATTTTACACGTAGCATCTTTTTTTATAAAAGATTACAAAAAGAAAAAAAAATCATAGAATAAAAAAATGTGGCTAGGTCCAAAACCAAATGGTAAATGTGCTACTCAACAGGACAAGGCCATTAAAAGCATGATATCCAGATGTACAAAATATGCCAATGGCCTGTCGAAATTTGATCAATTTCTCTTATGGTCCTACACAACAGGCAGTGGTGGCATTAATATGTCTTTAATTGGTTTAAAAATGAATGATAATACATTAAAGACAGTACTTAAATTATTTCTAGATTGGCCACTCAACAAATCCACGGGCATTCCAAAAGATTTACAGTGTGACTATTGGGAAGACCCAGACGGCTTTATGGAGCTGAACAAGAAAAAGCGCACCGAGTTTACTAATTCGTTTTGGATCTACCTGGTGGGTCACTACGACAAATTAATATCCAATGCCCCGCCGCTGCTTTATCCTGTAGTCGTCTACAAGGTGGCCAGTCCCTATGGCGATCTTGAGGAAAAGTCTCCCGGGAAATATGTCTTTCAACAGCCTCTTAACTCGAGCTCGTGGGACCGCAAGATGCCCACCTATGCGGGCTTTTTAAAAGACGACAATGGCCGTGTTAAAAAGTGCTGCGTCTTTGAAATACACATGCCAACGGGGACCCCTGTACTCTATTTGCCCGGTTTTTTACATGCCTACCCTTGGGAAAACGAGATTCTAATGCCAATGGGTTCTATTTTTAAAATTAATTCTATTGGTAGTGGAACACTGTACGATCCTCATAGAATAGTTCAAAATAAAGAGGGTGTTTCATTCGAAAAATCAGATATATTTAGAATTGGGCCCATGAATGTATTGGGAAACTCTGAGAAAAAAACAACCGCACATTCGGTTCGCTATTTCATGATGGAGTACATTGGTCCCCGGGAACGCTGTGTCAGCAATACCCTAGGCAACAAGACGACCGCAGACCTGATCAGCACCCTGACTGGCAGGAAAATAAAGGTACCGGCCAATNCCAGTAAACAAAGTCTCTGTGACAAGNTAAAGGGAACCATTATAAAATTTTAAATTTATTAAAAATCCTGGCGAGAAATATCAGCAAAGCTGCCACTGTCGTCGGGTTTGCTGTACTCGCTGATACCACACTCGAAGAAGTTGCCTTTGCCGGGCAGCGAAATCATCTCCATCCAGGAGAAGGGGTTCTTGGGCTCCGGCACGACCAGGGGCCCATAGCCAAGGGCCGCCAGCCAGTAGTTGGCCACNAAATCAATGTACCGGGCCATGGAGGCATAGTCCAGGCCCTCCAGGCTGCTGGCAAGCGCACCCTTACAGAAACGCTTTTCAATAGCAACCCCCTTGGCAAAAAGCTTATGGGCCTCCCTTTCGGAGAGCCTCTCATCCAGGGTAGCGTAGAGCGCGACACAGCACTTGCAATGGGAGGCTTCGTCACGGGCAATCAACTCATTGGAGAAGATGATGCCCGGCAAGAGGCCCCGCTGTTTGAACCAGAAGATGGAGGCAAACGAGGCCGAAAAGAAGATGCCCTCGACCACAAGGAAGCCCAAGAGCCGGGTAGCAAAGCTCTTATTGGAGGTAATATATTTGAGGGCATAGTCTGCCTTTTCCTTGATGTTTGCGTTATTTTCAAAGCTTCGAAAGAGTCCTGTCTTCTCCTCGACCGTGGGGCAAATCTGGTCGATGATAATGCTGTACATCTCCGCGTGGATGGTTTCCATAAGGATCTGGTTGGCGTAGAAGGCCCGGGCCTCGGGCATCGTGACCTCGACGAGGAAGCGCGAGGCCAGGTTCTCCGAGACGATGCCATCGGCACAGGCAAAGAAGCCCAGGGTAGCGTCCAAAAGGTTTTTCTCCTCCCAAGAGAGCACGTGCCGGTACTGCTGCACGTCCTTCTCCAGGTTGACCTCGTCCACCGTCCAGAAGGAGGAGAGACACTCCTTGTAGAGCTGCCAGATGTCGGGGTACTGGATGGGCAACAGAAGAAAGCGCTCCATCCCCGGAGCCTCTGAGGGAATCTCGGGGAACTCGAGCTCAATAGTGGGGTTGTCGGTTTTTTTTTTTTTGTATAGACTTCTTGAGATGTACGCCTTGGTGAGGTACCACAGGAGGGAGTAGCGGTTCAGTAGAGTGTAGGCATAGTAGACGCCCAGGGCACCGGCAGCCCCCATTGAGCAGGCAAGTAATAAATAGAGCATCTGTTTATTTTATAAAAAAAAAGAAAAGTAAAACGTGGCCAGGAGTTAAAACGCGGCACTCAGCCCTTTATTTCTTTGAAAGGCAAAAAATAAATGAGCTATGCGTCGTACAGTGATTCAATTCGGGCCGACACAAACCCCTTCCACAGCCAGGAGTGGGACGTAAACCGGCCCCCGAATATGATGTCCTACGATTCGGGCCACACGATGCGCTACACCACGGGGGAGGAGACTTCGCGCCAGTACGACACCAAGATGCAGCGCGAACAGGAGCGACCCGTGGATTCGGGGGACTTCCACCAGCACCCAGGCATTGCCCACTCCTCGGACAGCACGGAGGACTGGCAACCCTGGATGCAGCGGGTGGGCATCCCCGTGGCCCAGCACCGGCTCATGGACCTGCCCTCCGAGCAGAACTACAATGCCTCGTCCTTTGGCCAGTATGGGGCCAGCGAGACGCTTGATGACATGGAGGGGGGCTATCAGATTCGGGCAAACGAAAATTCTGTGTTTCGCTCGCACCGGATCGACACCTACCAGTCACAGGACCTATACTCCTAAAAATAGTAAAAACATGTACAAAAAAAACACAAACATGATACGCTTCTGCTTCCGCCAGACCTGCGACAAAGTAACTGGCTTTGAGCTCCGGGAGGCCGAAGAAGGCATGGGCGAGCCCTGGCAGGCTGTGCGGGAGCGGCTGCACCACAAGCTCTTCGGCTCCCTGCTCTCAAAGACCGATAGGATGTCGCAGAGCAAGTACCTCTCGGGTATCTGTTTGCTGCGAGGCTTTCTGGGAGACTACGACACGCTGGCCGACACAATTGCCTTCAATAAAAATAACTCAATCCTCGAAGAAACCTCTATAATACTGCCCGGAGACTCGGTGGTGCTCTGTCGTAGCGCTCCGACCCCGGAGATGCGCGCCTCCCAGGGTCGCTACTACGCCGCCAAGGCCCATACGGTGCGGCGCTCCCACCAGACGAGTACGCGGCAGCTGGAGCACCACAGAAATTACCCGATCCAGGAGCCCCTGTATATAACTGATGCAATGAAATCGGATAGACTGTTCCGCGACATGATCCAGCTGTGGAGGTATGCGCGTCAGTCCTCCTTTGATTTCCAGGAGGAATCCCAAAGAAGCAAAAACCTCGATCGACCCATCTATGACGTCGTGGCCGTACAACCCCCCGACGTGTCCCGCCGAAATCCCCGGGGCATTCCGGCGTCAATGCTGCGCGAGGCCACCACCGACGAGGAGCGCAAGCACGCCATGATTGATGCCCAAGGAAGATTTGTAATTAGGCTTTAAAAAATTTAATAAATTTAATTTCAAATTTAAATAAAAATAAGCAATGGATTTTATCAGAAATAATCTTGTAGCGTCTTTTCTTGTGGTGATGTTTGTGGTTGGCATTGTAGTGGGAATCATCTTCTACTATGTGGGCAGGTCACAGGGAAGGAAGCATCCGGAGAATTACCACCACATAAAAACAAAGGAAAGCTACCACGGGGTCGCCCAGGGCACCAGGGCCCCAGGGGGGCCCCAGGGCCCAGGGGGGCCCCAGGGCCCAGGGAATGACCTCTCGAGCGCCCAGGAGGTGGCCGACCTTGTGTCGGGCAAGGGAAAATACGGGGGCAACTGTGTGCTAATGGTTTACTCGCCGGGCTGTGGCCACTGCACCAACACGAAGCCCGCATTTATGCAGGCCTCTAAGATGAGTAAGGCAGGGTTCTACCTGGTGGATATCTCCCGGTTCCGGGATCAGTTGCAGGGACCAGGGTCGGGTCTCCGGAGCAAGATCGTGGGTGTGCCCCACATTGTAATGCTTTCGGGCGGCAAGGAGGTTGACAAGTACAGCGGGGACCGTTCGGCCCCGAGCTTTGCGGCCTTTTCCAATCGGGTGCAAATGCCCGAAGAGGCCTACCAGTAGGTGGTGCGTATAAAAAAATATTTACCCAACCCCCAGCTTACTTTCATATAATTTAATAAATCAAAATGCAAACAGGCGATGAAAGAAATTCTCATTTCATGTATTACATGCGGTCTTTATTGAAACAGCTACAGTCCCTCTTCCCCGACTGCCTCGCCACAATGGCGGTCTCGGAGAAAATCGGCGCCGACAATAGCCCCCAGGCGAGCCAGGATCTGGTGGAGAAGTGGCGCAGCTACATGGGCACCCCGGAAACAATCCAGGCAATCCGCGAAAAAAATGTCTCCGTCGTCCTGGAGAACAATAACCCCATCATGTCGATGCTCCAGATCAAACAAAAGTACCAGGACCCAAGACTCTCGGAGAACTCGCGGCGGGTGCTCTGGCAGTTCATAGAGAAGCTGCACAGCCTCGCCATGGATGGGCCAAATGAGCGCGACACCTCTCTGACCCTACGGTTGCCGCCGCCCCCGCAATCTCCAATCAACATCGCGCCCCTAAATATTCCCCCGGAGATGACCCCGCTCATTGACCTCGCAAAGAGCTTCATCCAGAAGATGCCGGAAGACGAGCTCGACCACATGTATGGCAGCATTGCGTCCATCAGCCAGAATGTGCTCAAAAGCTACGAGGGCCAATTGCCCCCGGAGTTTGGGGGCGACTACTTTGCCCAGGTTCTGCGGCAGACCTTTAGCAGAGCAGACCACTGACCAGGGCCCGGTCTTCGCTGCTGACGGAGGGCTTGCCGGCCCCGGACATCATATGGCCATCTTGAAAATAAAAAATATCCGATAAACAATTGTGCATCTGTATAGAGAGGTTGGTGTTGCCATTGGGGTTTGTGCGGGGCATGGCGTAGTCCTGGCAGAAGCTCCGTGTCGGCTGGTATCCATATTGCTTTATAAATAGCGCATTAGTAAGCACAATACCAATGGAGAGTACACTGTCGCTATAGAAGTTAGCCACCGCACTAAGGTCTGTTTTTTGTCCGAGCATCTGGAGGTTTTCAACTATCTTTTCGTAGGTAGTAAAGGGCTTGTTGCCATTTTTCTTGCCCATCGCCGTGTAGTTCGAATAGCTTTCCGTAATCTTATTGAAGACTTTGTTGATTTGTTGAATGGTTTGCGGGTCACTGGTGTTGCGCTTTCTGAAGAGATCTGGGCGGCTCTTCAGGAAACCCACCAGGTCCGTGATCTGCTCGTCCACCTTGATGAGTGGCGGTGGGGCCATTGACACCCTACTTGGGGTGGCCATTGGTTCCTTACTTGGGGTGGCCATTGACACCCCACTACCTGGAGCCCTTTTTATGACACCGGGTTTCCAAGAGGGTTTAGGTTTAGGTACGGTAGGTAGTGTATTTGCGTCCACGGCCACATTTTGACAGCCACATTCAAAATTTTTACTCTGGCCATCTACTTTTAAAATAATTCCATCTTTATCTTTACCATCAGGACCGCATGGAATACCTTCGCTATCTTTAATGCATGATTCCCACTTACTTGGGGTTGAATCTTTTGGTGTGACAGTTTGTTCCAAGATTTCATCAGGAGACTTAAAATTAACCTTTGAACAGGCCATCTTCTTTTTCTAAAACATTTTTTTTTAAAAAAAGTGTGTTTAATTAATAACAGGTGCTCATTTAATAAATTAACCTCACAAACATTCGGCCGGGTGGATGTCACTGGACACCGACGATATTGAAGTGCTGACCGAAAGTTTTGTCCAATGGGCCCAGAGCTTCCTGCACTGTTCGAAGGAGCAGGCCCATAACCTCGTACAACAGACACGCAGCATCTTTGACAGGGGCTGTCACGCAGTACCCTCTCTACTGGCCCAGCACAGCGTGCCACTGGCCTACTGTCTGGCCTATCAGCGACTGAACCGCCGGGCCGGTGTCCCCGTGGCCCTGGCGAACCCCACGAACCGGGAACTCTGCGACATTGCCCTTTCGCTGGGCGTGATGCTGCCTAGCCTCAAAACCGACAACCCCGTGCAGAACCAGCTGCCCACCGTTGCCTCATTTGGACATGGCCTGCGGAGCCTCTCCCCCGAGCAGCTCATTGAAATGGTGGGCAACTGCACGGTGCAAATAGACCGCTGCGTGGAGCTCCTACCGTGTTCTGCTCAGGTTGATGTACTTGCCGTGTCGGAGGACATTGTATCGGTGCTGTCTCTGGTGCTCAGGGCCTTGCGACAGTCCAGTGGCTCGACGAACCCGTAGCCCGGGATTTGCTGGGTCACGGTGACCGCGAGCATGCACCATTCGCGGGCTTGGGTTTGCGGGTATGTGACGTCAATAAAGATAACAGTTTTCCAAATGATTTTAAAGATTTTTTTAAGCACAAAGGAGTTGCCAACAAGGGGGAAAAATTCGCGTCGTGTCCTATAGGTTTTGAGTGGCAGGGTGGGCTTTAGCAGGCGAAAGTTTATTTCATTGCGCAGTGGGTACAGGATGTCCTGTCCAATGTCCTCGCGGTGCTGGATGTCTCTGCCCACAAAGCGGTCATAGTGCTTGCGACAGGTCTCGCAGGGCAGTACATATTTTGTTTTCAGAAAAAAGTCGCCCACCAATTCACTGTAGTTGCCCCGGTAAAAATGGGCTACATCAAAGAGCAAATTCCAAAACACCGGACCCCATATTTGTGCATCCATTTTTATTTTATTATTCTCGCTCTTGATTTTTTTCTAAAAGACCAATTACATTCCACCGAAAGGTCGAACTCGCTCCCTTCCATTTCTCAATGCTTTCGGTCACGGTGTCTCGCACATGCTGCACAAAGTTACCGGTGGAGAGGAGCTTGGCCACTGTGTCGTCCTCCATGCGGAGGCTTTTTTTGTAGATGTGCCGAAACTGGGCTTCCAGGGCCGCGGCAATTATTTGCTGGGCGTCTCGTANCACGAGCCCCGTGAAGGGCACCGGGGACCGGGTCATNCGATGCGTCTCGGTCACAAAGACATTGATCGCCAGCCGGATGCTGACCTCATTGAGCTCCTTGTGCTTGGAACCCACGTCGGCGTAGATCCGCGAGGCCTCCTGGCGCAGCTCCTTGGTCCGGCGGTTGCACTCGTCCGCGCTTTTTCGCAGCTCCTCCAGCTCCTGGACCAGCTCGGCCGAGACTGTGGTGTCGCCGCTTGCGTCCGAGATTTCATTCAGGAAAACCTTGACCACCGTGTAGACCAGACTCTTGCTCAGCAGGAGCGAAGCCAGGGTCGAGGCATCGGAGTCCTGCGGGGGCTTTATGGGCCGGGCCCCAATGGTGCCCAGCAGCTGGACCTGCTGCACAAACTTTTCGACCCGCGAAGTCTTTTGCAGGAGGCCCAGGGCCGAGTGGAGCCCCGAGGCCGTCAAGGTTTCCCGGTTGCAGATGGTCTGGCGCCGCTCCAGCTGCCAGAAGCGTTTGATCGGGATATTCGCGTGGGCCGGTTCCCCGGATATTGGCCCGGTAATACCATGGTGTTTTTTGAGCCGAGGATATTGAGTTTTCGTTCTCGGATCCGATTGGTGATCTCCTGTTGGGCGGAGAGCCTGGCGTAGATTGTTTTCAGGGACTCGTGGAAATCGATGACCGTTTTCAAGAGGCAGCCCAGGTGGCTCCGGGGGTTGCTTACCAAGAGGCTTTTTACCTTGGACTTTATGTCGTTTTTGGGTGCCGGTCGGCTCCGGTCAAACTCGACGATGCTCATGCCATCCATCCCGGGGTCCACGTCCTCCGTAATGAGAGTGGGAGGCCTTTTGCGGGAGTTGCCATCTAGAATAATTGTAAGCGAATCTTCTGCCTTGGGTAATATATTTTTTTTCATTTATTAACAAATAAATGGTTGGCGTTGGCTTAGACATTTGGAACGAGCAGCAAAACGATAGTCCTCCCCCCCCGAAGCAGGACTCGCACATGATGCCCGTACGCCCCAGGGTAACGCAAGCCCCCATGCAGGCCCCGGTGGTTCCCCCAATGTACCGGGGGGTTCCACAAGGCCCCGTGACCGGGGCCCAGTATTTGGCCCAAGGTCCCGTGACTGGGGCCCAGTATTTGGCCCAAGGCCCCGTGACCGGGGCCCAGGGGTTTGCCCAAGGCCCTGTGGCCCCCGCGGTAGTTTCCCTGGGGTCCGATAAAAGCCCCTCTAAAAATGACAACATTTTTTGGATGAATATTGCTCTTGTGATTATTATTATTCTCCTGGTGATTATTGTGTTCCTTCTTTGTGCGACAAAAAAACTCTTGTCAAAACGTAATTTAACAAAATAGAAAAAAAAATTTAAAAAAAATAGGTTTAAAAAAAAACAAATGTATTCCTCGATGAGTAACAATTCCTCATTCCCTGCCCTCTCGCCTATGCCTGCTGCCTCCTATGGGCAGTATGATGTAAACTACCCGGCAAAAACCTTTGCTGGTAACCCGGTGCATGCCACGGAGAACGATCTCCGTATAGTGGCCATGCAGGTGGAAAAACTTACCCAGGAGCATAAGCAAATGATGGGAAGGCAACCGCAACCCGCAAGCCGGGGACAAAAATTTTACCACAATACCCCGCAATCCTGTATCCCGGTGGACGGCAGCCAAACCCCAGGGCAGCCAATGTATGACTCCATGCAGCAGTGCCTTATGAACAAAAACTAAAATTTAATATTTAATAAATGATTGCAAATCTCCTACAAGACAGTATAACTACTATAACGCCGCAAAGTCTTGCCGGCTTTCGCCAGTGGCCCCGGCAGGCAGTAGAGGCCGAGGGCTACATCCTATACAATGCAAAGACAAAGAGCCTGGACTTTTTCCAACATCCCATAGAGCACCTGGATTCGGTGCCTCGGGTGGCCCCGGGCAACAGCATAGTGGGTAGCTTCCACAGTCACCCCCGGGGCTGTGGTCCCAACCAGTGCTACTACCAGCCACCCTCCATCACTGATCTCCAGTCTGTAAATAAAATGTGCAAAAACATGGGTCTCTGTGAGCATGTCATTGTAACGGAAGGTCGCTTGCTTGCCTTTAAATTTGAAAGAAACTGCTCGATTAATCGATTTACCGAAATGATGGAAAAGCTTGCCGAGCTCAAACGTCTCAACGAGGACCCAGAACACCACGACGCCAAATGGTTTTCAATTGTTAAAAACTACACGGACGTCTTTACCATAAAAAAAATAATCGTAAATAAATAATAAATTTTCTAATTATTTAATAAAAGAAAAATGCCAAGAGTTTCATGCTCTCTGAAAACAGGTAACTGCTATTTGGGTGGTTCTCGCAGGCGCTCCTGTAGCCCCTGTGGCCCCAGTCGCCGCTGTCGAAAGTCAAGGCGACGCTCCTGCAGAAAGGACTCCTGCGGGACGGGCTACTCCAATTCGGCCGTGTATATTAAACCCGTCAATTGTAATATTGACCCGACCCGCTGCGCCCCTCGCTGCGCACCCCGCAAAAAATCCTCTGAAAAATATAAGCGCAAATCATTCGATAAGCGCCGCAGATCCTTGGTCAAATCATTGGCGAGGAAGCGATAGACTGTTGCGCTTGAGTGTGGAGCGCAGTGACTTCTGCACTAGCTCATTGAGGCGCAGGGTCTCTTCCCGGTCGGCTATCAGAACCTGGGTAGCCCTATGTAGCTCATGCGCCACCATACTCTCGATGCGTGCCGAGAGCAGGGACCCGGCATCGGTCTGACAAAAATTTAAAATATTTTCCTGGAAATCGTCCATTGATTTCGTGAGTAGATTCTCGACTTCATTCCGAAAGCCATCCAGGAGTTTGCTCTTCGTGGCCTTGAACTCCACCTGTAAATTATTTTCATTGTGTGTGGCAACCGACTGTTTTTGCTCTTCAAAAAAATTGGCCAGTGATCGTCGCATCACATCAACCAGATCCTCACAGTAGCCCTCCATCTGGGTGCAGCCTTTTCGAACGGCTTCTATCACCATTAGATCTATAGTTGTTTTTTCCATTTATTTACCCCCCCAATAAATATAACATGTACGATTTAACTGGACGTGTTAATAACAGTGCTTTTGATGTGCGAAAAAGTATTTACCTTTCCTTGTCCAGAAGTCGGGACGAGTCCAGGAGCATTCCCCTCTATGTCCAGGCAACACCATTGGCACCTTTTGCGGAGCATTCGGATCCGGACAGCATCAGTACCCTTACCGACATCTCGGACCTCTCTGATGTCTCGATGGACAGCGTGCAGAGTGGCTTCCGTGCTCTCCAGGAATCGTTGCACTTGCTGGAGCACAAGACCGACACGGAGATCACGGGCCTCCGTCGGGAGATTGGTCGGGAGTCAAGCGCGCTCTACGGTCTCTTGGAAACCCTGACTAGCAGCATAAATGTCGCCCCCGAGGCCCTCATTGTAAACCGAAAGGTTATCCGAAATAACCCCTCGTCCAGACATGAACTCCTGGCTGCAATCCCTTTGCAAAATAACTTGCCTTTTTCTTTTCTCCAGAAATTTTCGTTTCGCTTCAACACGGCCCAGCTCCAGGACACCGTGATTTCCCTGCAAATAAACTGCACCAGTCTCTCGCTGGACGTCGAGTCTTTCCCTGCTTTTGCGACAACCATCGTGGCCAATGGCACTGGCTACCTACTGGAGGGGTTTCTTACCAACTCATTTACCGGCCTCGAGCTGGTGCTCACAAGCTACCCCTTTGTATCGTCCCGGAGAATACCCTTCGATACCCTGCTCACTATGGAGCTCTTTGTGTCGTGCCAGGCTAATGGTGCCCTAATTCTTCTGGAAACCATTTTGTACCCCGCGTGTCCTGTAAAATGGAAATGATGCACAGGGACAGCCCTGGGCCGCGAAGGGCTCGATGGCGGTCTGGGGCACCTGGGGATTGCTTTGGTTTCCCTGGGACTGGGAGAGCACGGCGCCCGTCGGGAGCACTGGCAGGTAGCACCCCGAGTTTCCAAAGGCAAGGCCATCCGAGAAGTCCGCTATTTGATAGTAGGGGTGCTCTGTGAATTCTCCCCGCACGCCCGTCTCATTCATTTTAAACCAATTGCTGACTGGGGGTTGGCGAGTAGTCCACATTTTTATAATAAAAAAATTTGAAAAACACTCTTTTTTTAAAATATAAATGACAGAAGCTTTTTATCAACATTTAAAAGAATTAATTAAAATTTTTAAACACATAGAACCAGACAAGGGCAAATTAAGAGCAAAAATGGAGCTCATGCTAGAGAGGGCCTATTGCTTACAAAATCGGGCCAATGGCGTTCCTTTTGTCCCCGCAACCAGGGGCGAATGGAACTTACTGTATTTTAACCCTGATTTGTTGGAAGAAAAATTTATAAAACACAAACAAAAAGTCTATGTTGCTCGGCTATTCATAGAAAGTGATGAATTAATAAAACAAAATTTATTAAATTTAGACAAAAAATTAGAAAACCAACTAATCCTTAGAGATATAAATATTAAAAAACTACTTACAAACTCACTAGGAGTTGGTCTACTGCCAAGGACACCAGAAAGTATTAGTCTACCGCCGAGGACACCACAAAGTGAAAGACAACAAAAGCTAAGAAAACAATTAGAAGAAAGTAAAAAAAAATTTATCGATAATGCTTTAGAAAAAGCAAATAACCAAGCACAAAACCAAAAACTAAATAAAGTTTCAAAAAAAAAAGAAAATCCAATACCACAATTAGTTTTTGAAAACAATACAGAATTTGATTTAAATTTAAAAAAAAATACAAGTCGAAACATAAAAAAAAATAAAGAAAAAATGGAAAAAGCAATTCAAACAGAAAAAGAGGAAGGTGAAAAAGAAAAAAAAGAGGAANAAGAGAGAGAAGCACTTCGTATAAAAAAAGAGGAAGAAGAGAGAGAAGCACTTCGTATAAAAAAAGAGGAAGAAGAGAGAGAAGGGGAAGAAGAGGAAGAAGAATTTTGAAAATTAACAAAAAAAAAAATAAAAAGTAATATTTTTTATATAAATTCTCGACAATTGGGGCAGGTAGGGGTTCCAGAGTAACAAAGCGTTTTCCACTTGTTAAGGCAGCTCTTATGAAAAATATGAAGACACTCCAAAAGGAATATAGGGTCAATGGGTAGCACGTCTTCCATACAGACTGAACAGCAAATTGGCACATTGATTCCAATGTCTTCTGGGGTATAGATAACCTCAGGCTGGTTTGATACAAATTTAAAAGTTATCTCCATATCTTGATTACAAATGCGATAGCACTCGCCAGGACATATGAAGTCATAAGTTCCACATATGTTTTTTTGCTCTCTTATTTTTTTAATAAACTCATGCCTCAAGCAAAAAAGATTATATTCAAGTGGTCGAAAGCACATCCCATTAATCAATATATATATTGTAAAGGGCAGGTTATTAACAACCAAAAAATTACCATTGTCCTGAATAAAATACTCATCTCGAATCCAATGCTCTTCTTCGAAGTCTGGCAGCGCTGGAAAAATCGGAGGGTGTTGCACAGCCCCAGTGGGTTGTACAAACATCGCCACTGGAGCCACTGGAGCCACTGGAGCAATTGGAGCCACTAAAGCATTCGTAATTTGGGGTCCCGGGGCGACCGGGGCAACCGGGGCAATGGGTTCTGTAGGAACCCTCGGGGCGACCGGGGCGACGGGTACGACGAGGGCGACCGGGGCGACCGGGGCGACCGGGGGTCGAAGTCGTTGTAGAGCAATTGTCAATAGGTCATTGTATTGAATGTAATGATTTACCCTGAAGGAGCGCCTAGCTTTTAAATTGGGCCATCTCAACAGCGCTAGTGTGATGTCAGGAGCGTCCAGATAAACATTTTCTATAGAATGATTACGCATGTAATTGCGCACACTGCGATTCTGGACACGTGTTAATTGGGAAATTATATCACAGAGAGATGCTTTTCCCGTTGGGTCACGACGTACTGCATTTTCATCAAAATAGGGATGACGCAATAAAAACACTCGAAAGAGCTCCTCCATCTCTCGGTCTTTAAAAAAAATAAAATATTACAAGCACCTGTCAAACAAAAACACAAATAAAAACACAGCTTTGCGCTAAACAAAGACAAAAAGCTCA
>JGI25920J50251_10000255_pt1 | contig 17431 bp, 18 predicted proteins | sample LauGreBMM110DCMD_2_FD_50251 | JGI IMG/M metagenome (IMG submission 50251) | reverse complement strand
GCTGCTGGTATTGAAATGCCTGATCATTCAGTAACTTTTAACGATGTGAAATTAGGAAAACCTCATCCAGAACCTTTTATTTTAGGGGCCCAAAGAATTGGATTAAACCCAAATCAATGTTGGGTAATTGAAGATGCGCCAGCTGGTGTTAAATCCGGAAAATCAGCAGGTTGCACAGTTGCTGCCGTACTCACTTCTCATTTGAAAGAACAATTAAGCGAAGCAGATCATTTCTTAAATCATTTGGATGAATTAATACCTTTAGCTTTTAATTAANAGTGCCCCCGGCGTGAGTCGAACACGCGCACATGCCTTCGGAGGGCAACGCTCTATCCACTGAGCTACGGGGGCTTAGTTTAATTCTTAAGTAAAACTTACTTAAGAATTAATAACCCGCCGTCGAATTTTACTTTCAGCAAAAAATGACATCACAGGAATTGTTCCGGCTAAGAGCAGCAATATGGTTTCTTTGAAACTAAGTTTGGCTCGGCGTGAAATATCGAAACCAATAACTAAATACACCATGTAAATAAAACCATGTAATTGTGCGAACCAAGGAATTTCTAAGATTCCGGAATACTTAAGAATTATTTCAATTGTGAAAAGGATTAATACCACACCAGCCAGATAGGCAATGAATTTAAATCTTGTTAAGGCCTGCTCCATTTATTCTTCCCTCAACTTTAATTGACCGGTTCTACTCAAGTATTCATCCTTAAAGAATCGATACCAAAACCACCCAGCAGCTCCAGCGAAGAAAACCCACTGACCAGCGTAAAAGGAGCTCTGCAAATTGATAATGACATCACCAGTTAGGGCATCAATTCTTTCGCGCCTGACCCATTGCCAAATGCCAAGTCTTAAACAAATGACAATGGCCAAAATGGTAAAGACGTGAAACAGTATCCACTTTCGCTCTAGTGCAATTTTCCACATATACATAAGCGTATGGCGAGTTCGTAATTTTGTTTAGCACCTGCCTACGATTAGAACATGACTCCAGAAGAACTATCAAAAACCATAAAGAAAAGTCTTGAGTCACTCATTTCAGCTAAAAAAATTGCAGTAAANGACATCCCNGAAATAAAAATTGAGAGACCAAAAAGTAAAGATCACGGCGATTATGCCAGCAACATCGCCTTAATGGTGGCTAAGCCAGCGGGTGTGAATCCTCGTGAAGTAGCTCAACTACTGGTTGATGAGTTAAGTAANAATNCAGCATTCAAAAAAGTAGAAATAGCAGGACCTGGTTTTCTAAACTTCACACTNGAATCAGCAAGTTTAGGTGAAGTAGTAAGAACAATTATTAAAGAAGCCAATAAATACGGTCACACAAACACTCTGCAAGGCCAAAACATAAATGTTGAATTCATCAGCGCTAATCCAACGGGACCACTTCATTTAGGTCACACTCGTTGGGCAGCAGTCGGGGACGCCCTGGCGCGGGTATTGGTGGCAAGTGGAGCAAAAGTTGCTCGCGAATTTTACATCAATGATCGAGGCACACAAATAGATAAATTTGGTATATCTATCTGTGCTGCAGCTAACAATGAAGCCATTCCAGAAGATGGNTATCACGGTGCATACATTAAAGATTTAGCAACAGAAATTGTTAAGGAAAAACCTGAAATCTTGAAATTAAGTAAAGATAAACAGGTAATTGAATTCAGAGAAGAAGGCTATAAAAAACAACTTAAACAACAACAAAGTGTTTTAGATGATTTCAGAACTCACTTTGATGTTTGGTATTCCGAAAGATCACTTCATTCCAGTGGCGCTGTTGAAAAAGGTTTAGCTGTTCTTAAAAAACATGGTCACGTTTTTGAACTAGAAGGTGCCACGTGGTTGAAAACCACAGATTTTGGGGATGACAAAGACAGGGTGTTAATAAAAGCTGATGGTGAATACACATATTTTGCCTCTGATACTGCTTACTACGTTGATAAGCGCAGTAGAGGATTTGATGTCAACATTTATTTACTGGGGCAGATCATCATGGTTATGTGAACAGATTAAGAGCTGTGTCGGCTTGTGCTGGTGATGATCCAGATAAAAATGTTGAAGTACTCATTGGGCAATTAGTAAAAATGCTTAAAAATGGTCAAGAGGTAAGGCTAAGTAAACGAGCTGGAAATATCATCACCTTAGAAGATTTAGTTGACGAAGTTGGAGTTGATGCGGCTAGATACACATTGACTCGTTATCCAGTTGAAACGTCCTTAACATTAGATATTGATTTATTAACTTCACACACCAATGACAATCCTGTGTTTTATGTGCAATATGCCCATGCGCGTATTTCTGCGGTTTTAAGAGCAGCGGTGGAAAAAGGAATTGATTGGCAAAAAAATACATTTAATCCAGCCGTTTTGATCACTTCCCAAGAAGCAGAACTATTAGGGGCCTTAAGTGAATTTCCAAGAATTGTTGCTGCTTCGGCCCAATTAAGAGAACCACACAGAGTGGCAAGATATTTGGAAGAATTAGCAACCGCTTATCACTCTTTTTATTCAGCTTGCAGAGTTTTACCTATGGATGGTGAACTTGTGACAGATGTGACTAATGCGCGTTTGCTCTTGTGTGCTGCGACCAGACAAGTAGTAAGAAATGGTCTTGATCTCTTAGGTGTGGGCGCGCCAGAAAAAATGTAGGTAGAGCCTCTTGGGCTTAGGCAGGTGTATTGCTCTAAGGTTTCAAGCATGACAAAAATTAAAACCCTGTTCGTAAGTGCAATTGCATTTGCCTTAACAGTTTCATTAGGTGCATCAGCATCTGTTGCAGCTGAAGGCGCAAGTCCATTGTCAGGTATTGCCGGTGGTGCTGGACAACCAGTAATCATGGTCAAGATTGACAACGTTGGACCAGCTAGACCTCACACAAATATTTCAAAAGCTGACATCGTTTATGTGGAACAAGTTGAAGGTGGATTAACTAGAATTGCAGCTCTTTACAATTCTTCTTTTCCAGCAAAAGTTGGTCCCGTTAGATCAGCACGTATTTCTGATTTAGAAATATTGGAACAATTTGATTCCCCAGGATTTGTTTATTCTGGTGCAAACAAAGCATTGTTAAAAACAATTGCTACCGCGCCACTTGTTCGAATGGGACCTGGTTTAAACGGAGTTAAATTCACCAGAGACTCATCCCGTCGAATCCCACATAACTTGATGGTGAATTTGTCATCTTCTGTTAAGAGCGCTAAAGGAATTGGCGCTGTAAAAGATATTGGCTTAACTTTCTCAGAAACTGCACCTGCTGGCGGAAAAGCAACTTCAACTTTCAAAGCACAGTGGCCAGCTTCAAGTGTTAGTGGCAAGTGGAATGGCAGTGGTTGGTCTATTGCTCTTGACAACAAAACACAGACAGATAAAGGAACCGGTAAAACAGTTGTTGCTCAAACAGTTGTTGTCCAATTGGTAACCCAAACTCTTTCTGGTCAAGGTGACAAGTTTGGTGGCAAAACCCCAAAGATTAAAACTGTTGGATCGGGCAAGGCATTTATCTTGCGCGATGGACAACGCTATGACGCCGAATGGTCTAGACCATCTGGTGGCTCAGGAACAGCTTTCACAATCAATGGTGCAGCACTGCCATTTGATATCGGACAAGTTTGGGTCCTATTGGTTCCAAATGATTCCAAGGGAAAGTATTCATTTAAATAAATAATTAGTAGTCCACCTACTGGGTGGGACATCTTGTGTTGGTTAGCCTTGACATAAGAAGTCCCACCCAGTAACTATTCAAAAAGGAATAAATTCTGATCATGGCACCTAACATTTCAATTGACGCCATGAATGAAATTTCTGATCATATTTGGCCTAAAAGTGCCAATAGGAATAATGATGGTGCTTTGCAAATATCTGGATTAGATGTCAAAGAAATAAGCGAAAAATATCCCACTCCAGTTTTTGTGTTAGATGAAATAGATTTAATCAACCGAGTTCAGAAATACATGAAAAGTTTTTCTATGCCGCTACATGGAAAGAAATTAACTAAAGAGACCAAACTTTTTTATGCCTCCAAAGCATTCACTTCAGCTAGATTTATCAAATTAATTGTTAGCGAAGGTATGGGAGTAGATGTTGCAAGTGAAGGTGAATTAAGGGTGGCACTTGCTGGTGGTTGTAAACCAGAAAATATTATTTTTCANGGCAATAACAAATCANTAGCAGAGATAGCTTTTGCNATAGATAACAAAGTGNAACTTTTTGCTGTTGATTCATTTTTTGAAATAGCACGACTATCCCAAATCGCTAGTGACAAAAAAGTTAAACCAAATGTGCTAGTTCGAGTAACTGCTGGAATTGAAGCCCACACTCATGAGTTTGTGGCGACAGCACATGAAGATCAAAAATTTGGTTTTTCTTTAGCAGCTGGTGATGCTGATGAAGCTGTGCGAAGAATTGTGAAAGATGACAATTTACATTTACTTGGACTTCACTCACATATTGGATCACAAATTTTTGATAATAAAGGTTTTGAAATAGCTGCGACCAGATTAGCTGAGTTGGCATTAAGAATTACTAAAGAACATAATGTGCAAATTGAAATGTTAAATCTTGGTGGGGGAATGGGCATTGCCTACATAGATAGTGANGCNCCTCTAGCTATTGAAGAAATGTCTAGTCAATTAGTGGACATTGTTTATAAAACTTTCACTAGTAACGGTTTGGCGATGCCTCAGCTTGCCTTTGAACCCGGCAGAGCAATTGTTGGTCCAGCCATGATTACTTTGTACACAGTTGGTACCACAAAAAGTATTGAATTAGAAAATGGTGACAAAAGAACTTATGTGGCAGTAGATGGTGGTATGAGTGACAACATCAGAACAGCACTTTATGGTGCACAGTACAGCGTTACTTTAGCTTCTCGTTTATCAAAAGCTGAGCCAATGCTTTCTAGAATTGTGGGCAAACATTGCGAATCTGGCGACATTATTGTGCGCGATTGTTATCTTCCTAAAGATTTAGTTCCAGGTGATTTGTTGGCCGTTGCCGCAACTGGTGCATACAACAGATCAATGTCTTCTCAGTACAACTTGGTAGTAAGACCAGGGGTAATTAGTGTTAATAAAAGTAAAATTACTGAAATTTTAAGAAAAGAAACTTATGAAGACGTCTTTATTACTGACCCAGGCTTGTAAGTCTTTCACCACTTACTACTAAAGCAACTCCACTCAGCACCACAACACCACCCAGAAAAAGTGGCCAAGCAACTGGTTCATTCAAAACAATTAATCCCAATAAAACTGCAATAACTGGATTAACGTAAGCATAAGTTGAAGCAAGTGAAAGTGAAGTATTATTTAATAACCAAATGTAGGCACCATATCCCATAATGGAACCAATTAGTACCAGATAAATCCAAGCCCATTTGGATGTGACGGACATATTACTAATTAATTCAATGCTAAATCTTTCTCCTTTCAAATAACTTGCGATACTAATTGCTAATCCGCCAAATAGCATTTCATAAGCCGTTAGAACAAAGGGATCTTTTGGGATAGGAATTCTTTGAGTCATAAATGTTCCAAAAGCCCACGCGATATTGCCAATTAAAATCATGAACATCCAAAATTTAACTTTATCAGGATCTGCACCTGGGGCAGGACCAGTTCCTCCCGGTAACACAATTATTGCTACGCCGAGTAAACCTACAAAAATTCCTGCCAAAGTTATTTTTCTGGTTTTTACTCCAGCAATTCTTTGAAATATGGTGACCCAAATTGGTAATGCAGCAATAATTAATGCGGCTACTCCTGATGGAACATACTGTTCAGCTAAAGATAAATTACCAATTCCAAAACCTAGTAGTAACCCACCTAAAAACATGGAAGATAAAAGTTCAGGGAAAGTTACGCGAAGTGCATTTTTACCTTTTGCGATAATTAAGATAATTGCTAACACCACAAACGCGCACATGAATCGTAAACCCATGGAAAGCAGCGCCGGAGCCGTATCAATAACAAGTGCGATACCTAAGTAGGTAGAGCCCCAAACCAGATAAACAGTTACTAGGGCAAACCAAACTTTTGGTGTTATTCGCTTAGCAACAGTAGCCACAGCACATCTGACCACATCCTTAATGAGAGACTTAGACGCGACCTACTATTTTAATTAAGGACGATCAACCGTGGCTGATGCTCAAGTTCGTCCGATTCGTATCGCATTAATTGGTGCAGGCACCGTGGGATCCAAAGTTGCCTCTCTCATGTTGGAACAATCTGAAGATTTAGAAGCTCGAAGTGGTGCACCACTGGTTTTAGTTGGAGTAGGCGTTAAAGATGCCAACAAACAAAGACCAGGAATTCCCAAAGAATTAATTACTGCTGATGTTCCAGGATTACTTGCTAAAGATATAGACATTGTGGTGGAAGTTATGGGCGGAATCGAACCAGCTAGAACTCACATCCTTGATGCCATGTCACGAGGAATCAGTGTGGTTACTGCCAATAAAGAACTCCTTGCTCGCGATGGTGCAACTTTGGCAGCAGCAGCTGAAAAAAATAATGTTGATCTTTATTACGAAGCAAGTGTGGCAGGAGCAATTCCTTTACTTCGCCCTTTAAGGGAATCTTTAGTTGGCGATCGAGTGCAGAAAATATTAGGAATAGTTAACGGAACTACTAATTTTATTTTAACTAAAATGGATGAAACAGGTGCAAGTTTTCAAGATGCACTTGCTGAAGCTCAAAAACTTGGTTATGCCGAAGCAGATCCAAGTGCTGACGTGGAAGGACACGATGCAGCAGCAAAAGCTGCCATTGTTGCTCAACTTGCTTTTCACACCCGCGTAACAATAGACGATGTTTATTGTGAAGGTATTTCTAAAGTTTCTGCCAGTGATGTTAAAGCTGCCCAAGAAATGGGTTTTGTAATTAAATTATTAGCAATTGCTGAGCGACTTGATGATGAATCAATTGTGGTACGAGTGCATCCAGCCATGATTCCTCGAAGTCATCCCTTGGCAAGTGTTAGAGAAGCATTTAATGCCGTATTTGTGGAAGCAGAAGCTGCCGGATCATTAATGTTTTATGGTCGTGGCGCAGGTGGTGCACCNACTGCATCTGCAGTGTTAGGTGACTTAGTTGCGGTGGCGCGAAACAGAATGAGTGGACGTCGTGGACCTGGTGAAAGTATTTATGCGGACTTGAAAATTAAACCAGTTTCTGAGGCGATAACAAGTTATTACATTTCATTACAAGTTGCTGATAAACCAGGTGTTTTGGCGAAAATTAGTCAAAAGATTGCAGATAACAACGTTTCTATTCAAACTGTTCGACAAGACGGTTTAGAAAATGATGCACAACTTATTATTAGAACTCATAAAGCTTTAGAAAAAGACTTAGCAAAAACTTTAGAAGCGTTAAGAAATCTTGATGCTGTTAAAGAAATCTCTGATTACATGAGAGTAGAAGGCGAAGCGTAATAAATGGCTGCTCATTTATGGCGTGGCATAATCGAAGAATATAAAACTAGATTACCAATTAACGCTAAAACTCCAATAGTTACTTTGGGTGAGGGTGGTACCCCACTTGTTTATGCCTGCACTTTAAGTGAAATGTTTAATAATCAAGTTTATTTAAAAGTCGAAGGTACTAACCCAACTGGTTCTTTCAAAGATCGCGGCATGACTGTGGCGATATCTAAAGCAGCAGAAGTTGGTGCAAAAGCAGTAATTTGTGCGTCAACTGGAAATACTTCAGCAGCAGCTACTGCCTATGCAGTTAAAGCAGGTATGAAAAGTGCAGTGTTAATTCCCGATGGAAAAATTGCGATGGGAAAACTTGCCCAAGCCATTGTTCATGGCGCTGACGTTTTGCAGGTAAACGGAAATTTTGATGACTGTTTAGTTTTGGCTCAAGATTTAGCCAACAAATACCCAGTGGCATTAGTTAATTCTGTAAATCCAGATCGTATTGAAGGACAAAAAACTGCTTCCTTTGAAATTGTGGATCGATTAGGGGATGCTCCCGATATACATGTGCTCCCAGTTGGAAATGCAGGAAACATAACTGCTTATTGGAAAGGTTATGTTGAATACAAGAACGATGCTCTTTGCACACACTTGCCACAAATGTGGGGATTCCAAGCCGCCGGTGCTGCCCCAATAGTTGATGGTGCACCAGTTTTAAAACCTGAAACAATTGCTACCGCAATTCGAATTGGAAATCCTGCATCTTGGAAACCAGCTTTGCTGGCACTCGATGAATCAAAAGGCAGAATTGGCAAAGTAACCGATGAAGAAATTCTGTCCGCTTATCATCTGTTAGCTGAAAGAGAAGGTGTGTTTGTGGAACCTTCTTCTGCTGCTGGAGTGGCTGGATTAATTAAAGCTAAAGCCAATGGCGAATTACCAAATGGCAAAGTAATAGTAATTACTGTTACTGGTAATGGTTTAAAGGATCCACAATGGGCACTTGAATCAGCTCCTGATCCTGTGAAAATATCTGTTAACGCAGAGGCTGCCGCTGAAGCCTTAGGGTTGAAATAAATGTCAAAAGTTTCCGGTGCAGTTCGCGTCGTGGTTCCAGCATCTAGTGCCAATCTGGGTTCCGGTTTTGATTCAGCAGGTTTAGCTTTATCAATGTTTGATGAAATTGAAGCATCGTTTACTGACAAACCTGGGGTACAAGTTGATGTGGACGGTGAAGGTCGAAACTCACTTCCCAGAGATGAAAATCATTTAATTGCTCGAGTGATGTTAAAAACTTTCGCTAATTTATCTGTGCCAGTGCACGGTCTTTATCTTCGATGCATAAACAGAATTCCTCACGGTCGAGGTTTAGGATCTTCAGCTGCTGCAATTTCTGCTGCCGTAGTTGCAGCTCGCGCTTTAGCTGGAACTCAAGGAACCAGGATGGATGATGAAGGTGCTTTAGAGTTAGCAAGTTCTCTTGAAGGCCATCCAGATAATGTGGCCGCTTGTCTTTACGGTGGATTTACTGTTTCTTGGATTGACGAAAATTCATTAGCAAGAGCTGTCAAAATTAATGCGCATGAATCAATAATTCCTGTGGTAATGATTCCTAGATTTGAAGTTGACACCGAACAAGCCAGAGCGTTACTGCCTTCCCATGTGCCACATCGTGATGCTGCTTACAACGTTTCGAGGAGTGCACTATTAGTTCATGCGATGACAATTGATCCTGACTATTTGTTTGAAGCAACTTCAGATCGAATCCATCAGGAATACCGCAGACCTTCAATGCAGTCAGCTTCTGCGTTAGTTACCAGTTTAAGAATGAAAAACCATGCTGCCTATATTTCTGGTTCAGGTCCTACTGTTTGTATTTTGACAAATGCTGAAAAAGTTGAAGAAGTTATTTCGCTAGTTCCCGAGGAATTCGAAGCCCAACAACTTGAGATTGCAGTTGCCGGAGCAAGCATTCAATAGCGCTTTGCCCCGGGCGAGTTTGCCCCCATACTTGAACCCTCGACACTGACTCTGCTAGTCTTTAGTTGTCCGGCCAATATTGGCCAAAGATGGCAAATTCTAAAAAAATAATTCGCTGACTTTTCAAACCAAAATAAAACAGGTCCGGATCTCTCACACGAAACTAATTAAAAAATTGATTGTGTGAAGAAGTATTGAAGGGAAAACTCCTTAAGGTGACTGACACCTCGTCAAAGCTTTTGCCCGAATTAAGGCAAATGGCTGCAGCTCTGGGAATTCCTGACGCAGCAACAATGAGAAAAAGTGAACTTGTCGAAGCAATCGATCAACGCGGAAATGGCGGAAATAAAAGTATGACCACAAATTCTGATATCCCAGAAGATGATGTTATTGAAGAATTTAGAGAAGAAACTGATAATCGTGTAGAAAGTAATGACAGAAACGGCGACGATCGCGGCACTTATAACCGTGAAGACCGTGGCAGCTACAACAGAAACGATCGCGGAAATGATGACCGTGGCGGTTACAGAAGAAATGACCGTAATGACAGAAATGATCGCAACGACAGAAACGGCGATCGCAATCCTCGTTCCAGATTTAGAGAACGCGGTTCTAGAAGAGAACGCGATGATTTCGAAATCAAAGAAGACGACGTATTACTGCCAGTAGCAGGAATTATTGATCTATTAGAAAACTATGCATTTGTGAGAACTTCAGGTTATTTGCCTGGTCCTAACGATGTTTATGTTTCTATGGGATTAGTTCGTAAATTTGGTTTAAGAAAAGGTGACGCAGTCACCGGCTCAATTCGNCAACCTAAAGAAGGCGAACAAAGNCAAAAGTTTAATCCNTTAGTTCGAGTTGAGACAATTAACGGTTTAACTGCCGAAGAGTCAGCAACCAGAATGGATTTCTCAAAACTTACTCCTTTGTATCCACAAGAGCGTTTAAGATTAGAAACTGAAGGAAATAATNTAACCACTCGAATTATTGATTTAGTTTCACCAATTGGTAAAGGNCAAAGAGGTTTGATTGTTTCACCACCAAAAGCTGGTAAAACAATGGTCTTGCAAGCAATTGCTAATGCGATCACAACTAACAACCCAGAAGTTCATTTGATGGTTGTGTTGGTTGATGAAAGACCAGAAGAAGTAACAGATATGCAACGTTCTGTTAAGGGTGAAGTTATTGCTTCAACTTTTGATAGACCTGCAGAAGATCACACCACTGTGGCTGAACTTTCAATTGAAAGAGCNAAACGTTTAGTGGAAATGGGTCACGACGTTGTGATCTTGCTTGATTCCATGACACGTCTTGGTCGTGCATATAACTTGTCTGCTCCAACTTCAGGAAGAATTCTTTCTGGTGGTGTGGATTCAGCAGCTTTGTATCCACCNAAGAAGTTNTTNGGTGCTGCTCGAAACATCGAAAACGGCGGATCTTTAACAATTATTGCTACAGCTTTGGTTGAAACAGGTTCACGTATGGATGAAGTTATTTTCGAAGANTTCAAAGGAACAGGAAACATGGAACTTAAACTNGATCGCAAACTTGCCGATCGAAGAATTTTCCCTGCTGTTGATATTGATTCTTCTGGTACTCGAAAAGAAGAAATTCTTATGTCTCCAGATGAACTAAAGATCATTTGGACTCTGCGCAGAGTGCTTCATGCTTTGGACCCACAACAGGCCATCGAGCTCTTGCTCAACAAGTTGCGTGAGACAAAAACCAACTTTGAGTTCCTGGTTCAGGTGCAAAAGACCACCCCAACCACTAACGGCGACGACGCCGAATAGAATTAATTCTTACCGGAATTAGAAATCGGAGCATTAAAAAGATGAAACCAGAAATTCATCCAGATTACGCAGAAACAACTGTTACCTGCTCTTGTGGAAATACTTTTCAAACTCGTAGCACCGCACAAAATGGTGTTATGCATGCTGAAATTTGTCAACAATGTCATCCGTTTTACACCGGTAAACAAAAGATTTTGGATACCGCAGGTCGCGTATCAAAGTTCGAAAAACGTTACGGCAAAAGCGCCAACAAATAGCTAAACTTAGGGACGTCGGTTTTGAAACACATTTGTTTGTGTTTTGGATAAACCGGCGTCCCTTTTGTTTTACCACTAATAAAAGCGGAGAAGGGGTGAGGACAAATGTTTGAAGGTGTGGTTGATTTAGCAGCTGAATTAATTGAACTTGAAACAAAAATGTCTGATCCTAAACTTCACTCTGATCAAAATCAGGCCCGTCAAGTTGGTCGACGATTTGCTGAATTAAAACCCATAGTTGCCACTTGGCGCCAATATCAAAAAGTTGTGGAAGATCATGCTGCAGCAGTTGAATTATCAATGGATGACTCCAGCTTTAAAGCAGAAGCAGAAAAAATAGCAGAAGAACTTCAAGCTTTAGCTGACAAATTACAACTGATGTTAATTCCTCGAGATCCACTTGATAGCAAAGATGTGATCGTGGAAGTTAAATCTGGCGAAGGAGGAGAGGAGTCTGCTTTGTTTGCTGGAGACTTAGTTCGCATGTATTTACGATTTGCTGAAAAACGTGGTTGGAAAGCATCTTTAATTGATGCAGTTGATTCTGATATGGGTGGGTATAAGAGCGCATCTATTGCAATTAAAGCTAAAGCAAATCCTGAATTAGGTAACGCACCTTATGCGTGGATGAAACATGAAGGTGGAGTTCATCGTGTGCAAAGAGTTCCCGTTACAGAATCTCAAGGTCGAGTACACACTTCAGCTGCCGGAGTTTTAGTTTTTCCTGAAGCAGAAGAAATTGATGTTGAAATTAAAAACGAAGAAATTCGAGTAGATGTTTATAGATCATCTGGTCCTGGTGGACAATCTGTTAACACCACAGATTCTGCAGTTCGCATCACACACATTCCAACTGGCATAGTCGTATCTTGTCAGAATGAAAAAAGTCAATTACAAAACAAAGAATCTGCCTTAAGAATTTTAAGAGCAAGATTACTTTCAGCAGCTGAAGAAACCAGAGCCCAAGAAGAATCTGCTTCCAGAAAATTACAGGTAAGAACAGTTGATAGATCTGAAAGAATTAGAACTTACAATTTTCCAGAAAATCGTTTAACGGATCACCGTACCGGTTACAAATCACATAATTTAGATCAAATCTTAAATGGTGACCTTGATCCTGTTTTGCAGTCTTGCGTGGATATGGAAATTACTCAAAAGTTGGCTGAGGTTGGGGAAACCCGGTGAGTAAACCCACTAGAAGTGTTCTGGTTGACATTGAATTAAGACTAAAAAAAGCTGGGGTACCTAGTCCGCGAGTGGATGCAGAATCATTGGTGGCTTTTTCGTTAGGAATTGAAAGAAATCGTACTGGACTTGTTAGAGAAATTGATGATGATCAATATAGAGAAATTGAAAAACTTGTTGAAAAAAGAGTCAGAAGAATTCCGTTGCAACACATTTTAGGCGAACAGGGTTTTAGAAGATTAGTTTTAGAAGTTGGACCTGGGGTTTTTATTCCTCGTCCTGAAACAGAATTATTGGTTGAATCTACAGTTAGATATTTAAAAGATAAAAAACAAGACAGAAATATTGTGATTGATCTGTGTGCTGGTTCTGGAGCAATCGGCTTAGCTCTTGCTACCGAAGTTGGTAATAGTGATGTTTATGCGGTGGAGAAATCTGTGGATGCATTTAGCTATTTGGCGAAGAATGTTGCAGCACACCAAAATTTAATGAAAACAGTTAATTCAAAATTTGTAGCCTTAAATGCCAACATCCTAGAACCAATAACTGAACTTGAAAAACTAAACGGCACAGTAGATGCACTTGTTTCAAACCCTCCTTATATTCCAAACAAAATGATTCCCCGTGAACCAGAAGTCAAAAATCATGAACCAGAAATGGCGCTTTTTGGTGGCAATGACGGATTAGATTTTGTCCGAGTGGTAATAAAACTTGCCCAAGATTTATTGAAACCAGGTGGCTTTATTGCCATTGAACATGCTGATGTGCAAGGTTCAACTGTGGAAGAAACAGGTGTTCCTTATTTATTACTGGAATCAAAGGCTTTCACTAAAGTTGAAGATCGAAGAGATTTTAATGGGTTAGCTCGTTACACCGTGGGAATAAAAATATGATTCGTAAATTTGATATGAATAATGAAATTGAAAGAAAAGATGGCATCTCCGCAGCCATTGCTGCTGCAAAGCGTGGCGATCTGGTGGTTTTACCAACAGACACTGTTTATGGTCTAGGCACTGATGCGTTTTCTAAGAATGGTCCACAAAAATTATTAGCCGCTAAAGGTAGAGATCGTGATATGCCAATTCCTGTTTTAGTTGGGCACGTTAAAGCATTAGATGGGTTAGCCCACAGAGTTGATGCTGTTACTAAGGCATTAGCTGAAGCTTTTTGGCCAGGTGCTTTAACAATTGTGGTGAAAGCCCAACCAACACTTAGCTGGGATTTAGGGGAAACAAATCAAACCGTGGCTTTAAGAATGCCGCTTAATCCAATTGCTATTGAGTTACTAAATGCAGTAGGTCCTATGGCAGTAAGTAGTGCCAATAAAACTGGTCAACCAGCAGCAACCAATATTGATGAAGCTATTTCACAGTTAGGTGATGCGGTGACTATTTACTTAGATGGGGGACCAACCCCAGGAAATGTGGCATCAACAATTGTTGATGTTTCATCTGGTGGAATGAAACTGCTCCGTCAAGGTGTCATTTCGCTTGAGGAGATTCGTCTGGTCGTGCCAAACATTGAAGTTCTGCCATAGTATTTAGTGCAAGTGAAATAGAGAGGCAATTTAAAAATGGGTAACAGCATATTTTGGGGTCCAGATTGGGATTCTCTTCAAAACCAAGATCCAGAAATTGCGTCTTTATTACTTAAAGAATTAGAACGAGCTCGTGGCGGTTTGCAATTAATTGCCAGTGAAAATTTTACTTCCCCTGCAGTGTTAGCAGCTTTAGGAAGTACTTTCAGTAATAAATATGCCGAAGGTTATCCTGGCAAACGTTATTACGGTGGATGTTCAGTTGTTGATGAAGCAGAAGTTATTGGAATTGAAAGAGCTAAAAAACTTTTTGAGGCAGATCATGCAAACCTGCAACCACATTCTGGGGCAAGTGCCAACATTGCAGTTTATGGTGCTTTCACCAAACCCGGTGACACCGTTTTGGCAATGAGTCTTGCTCAAGGTGGACACTTAACTCACGGATCTCCAGTAAGTTTTTCTGGTAAATGGTTTAACCCAGTTGGTTATTCAGTTGATCCCAAAACAGAATTAATTGATTATGACAATGTGCGTGATTTAGCAAAACAACACAAACCAAAAATGATTGTCGCAGGAGCAACTGCTTATCCTCGTTTAGTTGATTTCAAATTAATGCGTGAAATTGCTGATGAAGTAGGCGCAATTCTTTGGGTTGATGCAGCACATTTCATTGGCTTAGTTGCAGGTAAAGCAATTCCAAGTCCTGTTCCTTATGCTGACGTTGTTTCATTTACAACTCATAAAGTTTTGCGTGGACCACGTGGCGGAATGATTGTGTGTAAAGCACAACATGCTCAAGCAATTGATAAAGCAGTATTTCCAATGATGCAAGGTGGCCCATTAATGCATGGTGTTGCTGCAAAAGCAGTCGCACTTAAAGAATGTGCCACACCTGAATATCAGCAATACACAAAGAATGTAATTACTAATGCGCAAGCTTTATCTGAAGGATTAAAAGCCGAGGGTATGCGACCAGTAAGTGGTGGCACAGATACTCATCTTGTGTTGCTTGATTTAACACCACTTGGTGTTAACGGAAAAGATGCTGAGAAGCGTTGCGATGCGTCGCGAATTACTTTAAATAAGAATCCAATTCCAAATGATCCACTGCCACCAATGACTGCAAGTGGAATCAGAGTTGGTTCACCATCTGTTACTACCCAAGGAATGGGTGTAGCTGAAATGAGGCAGGTTGCTTCATTTATTGCTCAAGCTGTGAAGAGTGAATCAGGTCATGACAAGATTGCTGATGAAGTTAACAAACTTTGCAAAGCATTTCCCGCTTACCCACAAAGTAAATAACTAATAAGAAAGTAGTAAAACTTTGCGCGAGTATTTGTTAGTACTCTTGGCGACTGCTTTCATTACCTATTTAACAACTCCCATTGCGCGATACTTTGCGCTTCGTTTCGGTTTCATGGCCAAAGTTCGCGATAGAGATGTGCATGATCGTCCAATTCCACGTTTAGGTGGATTAGCAATGGTGGCAGGGTTATTAGCAGGACTTTCTCTTGCTTCGCAATTACCTTTAATTAGTAATGTTTTTAAAGACGGCAGCCAAATAAGAGCATTACTGGCTGGTGCAGGAATTTTGGTTTTGTTAGGTGTTATTGATGATAAATGGTCAATTGATGGCCCAGTTAAATTAGCGGGACAAACTCTTGCCGCAGCGGTAATGGCATCGCAAGGAATTTCTTTGATTTGGTTGCCACTGCCTTTTGTGCAAGGAACATTAAGTCTTGATCCTTTAACTGGAGTTTTATTAACCGTGTTAATTGTGTTAATCACAGTCAATGCGGTGAACTTTGTGGACGGCTTAGATGGTTTAGCTGCCGGAGTTGTTGGTTTAGGGGCTGCTGCATTCTTTGCTTACAGTTATTTGTTGAGTGTGGAATACGGTTTCTCTCGAGCTACCTTGCCTACTTTAATTTCTGCACTATTAGTGGGTATGACTTTAGGGTTCTTACCGCACAATATGTTTCCGGCGCGAGTGTTCATGGGTGATACCGGATCAATGTTGATTGGCTTAATGTTGGCCGCTTGTGCCATTACCTTGACAGGGCAAACCGATCCAGGTGCACTGGAATTAACTTCAGTATTACCAAGCTTTTTGCTTATTCTTTTGCCATTAGCAGTCATTGCTGTTCCACTATTTGATTTAGCTTTAGCGGTGATGAGAAGAACTAGAAGGGGAGCAAATATTTTTACTCCCGACAAAGAACATTTACATCATCGTTTATTAGAAAGAGGACACTCTCATAGAAGAGCTGTGATGTTGATGTATGCCGGTACTGCGCTCTTGGCTTTTGCCACCGTTAGCACTGCATTTATTCCTTTTCTGTATTCACTGTCAGCCCTTATTGCAGGTTTAGCGTCGTTGATTTATTTTGGAAGAAGAAGAGAATCCCAGAAAGTGGTTGTGGTTTAAATGACAATTGAAAACAAAATCATTTTGTCGGGGTTGATTCCCACCACAGTGGTTGGAATTCTTTTTGCAATAGGTTCAACAATTTTCACAGACGCACAAGCAGGTTATGCGGCTTTGGGTGGAATGGCTTTAACTTTGGTGTTTTTTGTGTTTGGCCAATACATCATTGGTCGGGTGCTGTTAACTAAGCCTGAAATTGGTTTAGGGGTAGCCATGATCGTTTACTTAACTCAATTAATTGTGTTACTTGTGTTAATAAAGTTACTAAGAGATGCGCCCTGGCTGGATGGAAAGAGCTTTGGCATCTCAATTCTTGCCTCCACACTTTCCTGGACCGCCGGTTCGGTTTGGGTGATGGCAAAACACAAAAATGTGGTCATCGAACCTGTATCCCCCCAGGCTTTGAAGTTGTCAAAAGACGACTAGCCTTTTATCGGTGAGCGAACAGCAAAACTTTCGAACCCGAAAATCAACATCAGATGATCCATGGGCAATCTTTGGACGTCTAGTCTCCGGAATATTAATTTACGGTGGACTTGGTTGGTTAATCGGAAGTTGGTTAAATAAAGTTGAAATGTTTGTCGCTGCTGGAGTAATTCTAGGAATTTCTTTAGCGCTGTATATGACTTTTAAACAATTAAGTCTCAAGTAATAAGAAAGGTAAGTAAACAAAGTGAAGCCAAACAAAGGTGTTGGGCGTGGCTAACTTTATTTCTTTAAGTGAAGTAACTTGTAAATTTGGTGACAATGAATGTCCGTTTCCGGCTCCAGGAGCAGGAATATTTGAATGGCAACCTTTGGCTTCTTTTAATCTTTTTGGTTTTACCTCCAT
>JGI25920J50251_10000252_pt1 | contig 17508 bp, 15 predicted proteins | sample LauGreBMM110DCMD_2_FD_50251 | JGI IMG/M metagenome (IMG submission 50251) | reverse complement strand
CAAGATGAGGGTATCAGTGAATTGGAATTGCAAAAAGTAAAAAATAAGACAGAAAGCATGATGGCTTTTGAAGATATGAGCGTTATGAATAGAGCTTCTAGTTTGGCTATTTATGAATTACTGGGTGATGCAGATCTTATTAATAAAGAATTAGAAAGATATCATGCAGTCACTTCAGAAGAGTTGATGAATGAGAGNAGNGTAATATTTAATGAAAACAATTGTAATACATTGTATTACTATGCTGCTAGCTAAAGCCATCAGTAAATAAACCTCCACCAATTAATTTNGGTAAATACTAAAAAATAACAATGATCGATAGAACATCGGCTCCCTTTATAAAAGACGCCATCGAATTTGACCTGAAGCTAAAGCCCTACCAAAAGNTGGTGCTCAATAATGGCGTAGAAGTATATGCAATCAATGCAGGTGAACAAGAACTNCTTCAATTAGAAATTGTTTTTTATGCGGGTAATAGTTATGAAAAAAATAAGGGGGTTGCATTGGCTACCAACTTTATGTTGAAAAATGGAACTTCTAACAAATCGGCTTTTCAAATCAATGAACATTTTGAATATTACGGTGCTTATTGCAATCGATCTTGCTACAATGAAACCGCCATTTTATCCTTGCACACTTTAAACAAGCATTTGAATGTGCTACTACCGGTAATGCGTGAAATGATTACCGACGCTGCTTTTCCTGAATCGGAGCTAGATATTTTTAAACAAAATAGCCAACAAAAATTACAAGTGAATTTAAAGAAATGTGATTTTGTTGCTAACCGTTTAATCGATGCTTATTTATTTGGTGAAGAACATCCTTATGGAAAATATTTATCTGCAGAAAATTACCAATCCCTTACTACCGATCAGTTAAAAGAACACTTTCAGCAATATTATGTGAATGGACGCGCAGTGATTTTTGTAGCAGGTAAATTACCAGCTGATTTATTTGAACAACTTAATAAGCAATTTGGAGATTTAGCGATTACTAAAAATGGACAGACATTACCAACTCAATTGGTGATTCCTGCTGTTCAAAAAAAGCAACATATTTCTAATGACCCCACTGGAGTGCAGGCTGCCATTAGAATTGCTAGGCCTTTCCCTAATCGCCATCATCCCGATTTTATGAATGTGATGGTGTTGAATACGGTGTTTGGTGGATTCTTTGGATCGAGGCTCATGAGTAATATTCGCGAAGACAAGGGCTATACCTATGGCATACATAGTTATGTACAGAATCATATTCAGGAGAGTGCATGGTTGATCAGCACAGAAGCGGGTAAGGATGTCAGCGAGGCTACCGTTACAGAGGTATATAACGAGATGGCTTTGTTGAGAAATACCTTGATTGATGAAGAAGAATTGTTATTGGTTAGAAACTATATGATTGGATCAATCTTGGGCGACTTGGATGGGCCATTTCAAATTATTGGTAGGTGGAAGAATATTATTTTAAATGATTTGGATGAGCAATATTTTTATGATTCTATTAAAGTTATAAAGACAATTTCTGCAGAAGACATAAAAGCGCTTGCTAAAAAATATTTGAAGCCAGAAGATTTTTACGAATTGGTAGTTATTTAATTGGTAGTCAGTTAGAAATTAATATTTTTTCTTAATGCATTGTTTTTACAAATAAATTATATTAAAATTACTGTTTAGTTTTAATCATTTTTTTAAAAAGCAAAAATGAAATTTTTACTTAAAATATTGATTACTTCAGTTAATGCTTTTATACTTGCCTATTTATTGCCGGGTATAGCATTCAATGATATTTTTACAGCCATAGTAGTAGCGGTAATTTTGGCAATTTTAGATGCTACCATTAAACCTCTTTTAATAATTCTTACGCTTCCTGTTACTATTTTTTCACTCGGATTATTCTTATTTTTCATCAATGCCTTTATTATTTTAATAGCAGAGCATTTTGTAAGTGGCTTTAAGGTGGCAAGTTTCTGGGATGCATTGTTGTTTAGCATGCTATTGTCATTTTTCAATTCATTTGTTCATAGAAGAGCGTTTCCTGTTAAGCAACCCGATAAAAATTCGTAGTATCAATTTTCTTTATTCTTTTATTACATCGATTAGTTTATTTAAACAAGTGAATGTAATTCTTGCCAAATAGTTGAGGAAACAGGAAGATTAATTATAATCTGTAAAATTTTCAGCGCGTAAATCAATTTGCGCGCTTTTTTATTTCATCTATTCGGAAACATTTCCATCTGAATAGAGCTCTAATAACCCTTGCATGCTGTCTTTCAGTGCCCCAGAGGCATCATCAAACAAATTATCTTTTGCTTTTTTTGATAGTTTATTATCGTTGGATTTTTTAACCGTCGTCTTCACCATTTCTAGTTCATCGAAAAATGGAGGAATATTTTTTTCGTAATAAGGGTTGATGGCCTCAATGCTAATTAATATTTCATCATATTCAGAAATGATAAGATTGATTGCTGCTAGATTTTCTGCAGAATGTCTTCTTGGAATTTGGTCAAATAATCCGTTGATTGCTAAGGTGATCGGNTTCATTCGTTCATTGATGGTTGAAACAAATGTACATCAAAGGCTACCGATAGGGGAATGTTTCTTTCACAACAGTTTAATTAATCGATTCATTTGGTTTTAGGCTTTAAAAAATACCAAATTGTTTGAGTTGATTCAATCAAAATATCTTTGTTTGGGTTATATTTATAAAAAATTAAGGCTCATGAAAAAAATTGGAATATTTTTATACTTAATAATTGCAAGTATGGCACCAAGTATAGCTCAAAAAAAAGCAACTCCGCAAAAACTATTGCGTCATGTGGTAATGTTTAGTTATAAAGAAGGAAGTACTCCTGAGCAAATAAAAGCAGTGAAAGATGCATTTGCGGCATTGCCTAAAAAAATTCCTCAGATAAAATCCTTTGAATGGGGTACTAATAATAGTCCTGAAAATTTAGCACAAGGATATACTCATTGTTTCTTTTTGAGCTTTGCTTCTGAAAAAGATAGAGCGGTTTACTTACCTCATCCAGATCACAAAGCTTTTGGACAAATATTGAAACCAATTTTAGATAAGGTATTGGTATTTGATTACTGGACAGAAAATTAGTCCCCTAATCCAATTAATTGATGCAACGAGCAGTAGATAAAAAAATTGCTTTAGTCTGTAATGTACTTGCTGGTGTGGGAAAGGCAAGTATATTAACTGAAAAGATTGCTTTACATCTTGCCAATAAAAAAATAGCGCATATAATTTTTAAAGAAAATTGGCCAGTGGATTTTAATTCTTTCACTGATATTTTTATTATAGGGGGTGATGGAACACTCAATTATTTCATTAACAAATACTTCGACATTACATTGCCCCTAGTTATTTTTAATGGAGGTACCGGCAACGACTTTCACTGGTTACTTTATGGCAAACAGACCATCGATCAACAATTGGATATTGCATTGAATGAAAGTCCAAAGCCTATTGATATTGCTAAATGCAATAACCGTTACTTTGTCAATGGACTCGGATTAGGTTTTGAGGGAGAAGTGGCGAAAGCCTTAGTGGGTAAGAAAAAATTTTCAGGCAAAATATCTTTTCTCATCACTATTCTAAAAAAAATATTCACCTATCGTTCAAAAAAGTATTTGATAAAATCCCTCGAAGGTTTTGTTCAAGGAAAGAAATTGTTAGTTGATATTAGTAATGGTGCAAGATCAGGTGGTGGGTTTCATGTAGCCCCTGAGGCAAAAGCAAATGATGGGTTGTTGGATATCATCATTGTAAAACCTATTAATTCCTTGCAACGATTATGGTATCTACCCGTGATTGAAAAAGGAAAACACCTGAAGCTTTCGATTATTCATCATTACCGTACGAGTGAAATCACTATCGAAAGCGATCAAAACATTCAATACCATTTGGATGGAGAATACTTCGAAGATGAAAAATTGGCTATTAAATTATTGCCTGCCAAGTTGAGCTTTCGATATAAATTATAATCTACTTTTTCTTTTCTTGATAATAAATACAATTATAATTTAATCTTCTTACCAGTTTTTACTGCTTTATAAATTGCTTCAATTATTTTTAAATCTTTTACTGCTTCATATCCATCAATGGGTATGACAGGTTCATTTCCTTTCAATATTATTCCAGCCATCTCATCCATTTGAACGGCTTGATGATTGAGAGGGGGATTATTTAGTTTTCCTTTATTGGTCTTTCCTTCAATAGGACCGTATCCTGCAGCGGGTTGTAATTCAGCGAATCCTTTTTCTGCAGTCAAGAAAAAACGATCTAGGTTATTCATGTTGTAGGTAGACAAACAACTAGCAACTGCGCCACTAGGAAATCCCATTTGAAATTGGATGGTCTCGTCTATACCTTCCTTAAATATTTCATTATTAGTTTTGGTTTCTTGGGCGGTTACCCAAATAGGTTCTTCACCTATCATGTAACGTGCACCATTCAGCGCATAAATTCCGATGTCCATCATTGAACCTCCACCCGAAAGTTCTTTGTTTAATCGCCATTGTTTAGGATCACCAATTTTGAATCCGCATAGTCCTTGAAAAAATAACACTTTTCCCAACTTTCCTTCCTTGCGCATTTTCACTACCTCTAAGGTATTTGCTTCAAAATGCATTCTATAACCTACTAACAATTTAACGTTCGCTTTATTACAAGCTTCAATCATTTCATTGCCTTCTTTGGAACTGATGGCCATTGGTTTTTCGCAGATCACATGTTTTCCAGCTTTGGCAATTCGAATTACTTGATCGTGGTGCAATGCATTGGGNGTNGTAACATATACTGCATCAATCNCAGGATTGTCTTTGATGCGATCGAAATTTTCATAGTTATAACAGTTCGCCTCAACTACTTTATACTTGCTTTGCCAATTGCTTAGTTTTTCAGGAGTACCACTAATAAGACCAGTGAGCTTTGCCATCTTAGATTCAAGCAGTCCATCAGCCACTCTTTTTGCGTACCCTCCCAAACCCATTAGGGCTACCCTTAATATAGGTCCTTCGTACGGCAAGGAATCAATTAGTTCAGCCTTTGCAGAGCTACTAGTTGGAAGGTTTAGAATGATTAAACCACCTGTTATTTTTTGTAAAAAATCGCGACGTGAATTCATGTACTTATTAAAAATGAGTGATCAATCCAATCATTCGACTGGCAATTTTGTTGGTGCTTAATTTTTAAAACTATTTTAATTTTTTTACTTGATCGTTGTAAAAATTCACCGTTTCAATTACATCTGGAAGATTATTCTCCCAATTGGATTCATGTTCGATCGACAACATTCCTTTAAATTTTTGACGATTTAATTCTTCAAATATTGGAGCAAAATTGATTACTCCTTTTCCAACGGTAGCATCTGCTGCTTTCCTTACACCAAAGGTTACGATGTCTTTTAAGTGAACTCCAATAACATGTCCTTCTAATTTTTTCAAACATTCTGCAGGGTCTAGTCCGCTGCGTGCCCAGTGACCTAAATCGGCACAGGCTCCAATATTAGAATGACCCTTTATGGCCGCCAATACTGAATCTGGATGCCAATAAGGATTTGGATTTGCATGCTCATGTATCGCCACTTTTATTTTATAAAAGCCAGCAAGACTGTCAATCAAATCCCATTGATTTTTTGGCGGCTCAGAAATAATATAACTAAGACCAAACTCTTTCGCTAGGTCAAAAGTTTTAATCCAGCTTGCTCTGTTCGGTGGATTAATTACACCCATCGCTACTATTTGAGCCTTGTGTTTTGCTAACAGACCTTTTAGTTTTGCTTTATCAGCAGCGGTCATATCAATTCCGAAAGATTCTTTACCAGACTTGTCAATCTTTTGTCCAATTGTAGCCTCTACATATCTTATTCCAGCAGAGTCAGCCTTTTCCAAAGCTTCTTGTTGGGTAAATAATCGGAAGGTCCACATCTGTATTCCAAGTTTCCAATTGGCAGCGATAAATTTTTGAGTGGCTTTTCCATTCGATTTCTTTTGACCATAGACACTTGAAACAGTAGCCATCAAAAATAGTAATCCAAGGATTACATGGGTTAATAAAAGTCTTTTTTTCATGATAGTTTTTTTAATTAAAAATAGCTTTCGTTATAAAGAGAAAATTAGATTTTTTATTCAATTACTTTCTCTATGATTTTTCCAGTTTCTTTGTTTTTTAAAATTAACTTTTTTGCTCCATAGTGAGTCATCTCTTCTTTAATTAGATAATGATCTTTATCATGTTCTATCAAATGACTTTCTTTACTTAGTCCAGTTTTACCACGCCAAATATCTAACTGAATGGGTTCCCATGATTTAGATTTGGCAGATTTGTAAGCAGCATCAATGATTGCATTAACGATGTATCCATCATAAAAAGTTTCTCTTGGAGCAGTACCATTTTCCATACAGTTAAACATTTCTGCAAACATATGATTGTATCCAAGTTCATTGAGCTCGTCTCCCACCGGGAAAAGCCACCCACTATTGCTTTCTGCTTTTTCTGCAATATAATCAGCCCCTTTTCCAGTAGTAAACATTTCTAGACCAGTGCGTAAAAAATTATTTACCCAGATGGTTCCTTCTGTTCCCATTACTTCATCTCTAAGGTCAAGGCCTCCACGAAATGTCCAGCTTACCTCAAACTGAGCCATAGCCCCATTTTCATATTTAACCAATCCGATAGAATGATCTTCTGCATCGATAGGTTTTACTTGTGTATCCGCCCAGCACATTACTTCTATTGGTTTAATATCTTTTCCAATATAGGTGCGCGTAATTTCAATGCAATGGCAACCTAGGTCGAGGATACATCCACCACCCGCTTTTTCTATATCCCAAAACCAATCACTGTGTGGACCAGGATGTGCTTCTCTAGATTTAGCCCAAAGAATTCTTCCGAGTGCTCCATTCTTTACACTTTCATACGACTTTAAAAACTTGGGTGTATACACAAGATCTTCGAGGTATCCGTTAAAAATTCCTGCTTCTTCTACTGCAAGCAACATGCGCTTTGCTTCTACTGCATTGCGACCTAGTGGCTTGGTGGTAAGCACCGCTTTTTTGTGTTTGCAGCACAACATCACTGCTTCTTCATGCAAGTGATTGGGTAGTGAAATACAGACTACATCTACGTCTGGATGAGCAATGGCTTCTTCTAGATTAGTAGTATAGTGATCGCACCTGTAGTCAGTTGCAAATTTTTTAGCAGCTTCTTCTCTGCGCGAATAGATAGAAATAATTTTATCCTTACTTCTTTGTCCCTGTAATGAATCGGCATAAAATCTTCCGATAAATCCTGAGCCGAGCATAGCAATTCTTTTCATGTAGTTCTTTATTTTTTTAAATTGATGTTTATATATTTATCAATAATGATTAAGCCGCAACTGTTTTATTTCTTGTATTGTCTTTAAAAAGAAAGATAAATACCACTAATACAACCAAGGCGATCCCTGCAGGAACCAACCATACATTAGTCCAGTTAGTAACGCCTGCACTATTGGTATACATTTTTTGAACATAGCCAGAGATGATGGATCCAATGCCCATTCCTAGTCCGTAGGTGGCTAGTGAAATTAATCCTTGCGCTTGTGATTTTGTTTTTTCACCTGCTTTTAAATCGGTATAAATCATTCCGCTTACAAAGAAGAAATCATAACAAATACCGTGAAGTAAAATACCTGCATACAACATCCACTCTCCAGCATTTGCATTTCCATATCCAAAGAAAAGGAATCTTGCGATCCACGCAAGCAATCCAGAAATTAACATCCATTTTATTCCAAAACGTAAATAGGCAATTGGCAGCAATAGCATAAACAAAACTTCTGATGCCTGACCAAGCGACATTTTATTTTCTACATAAAATGTATTCGGTAATGCTTGTCCAGGATTAGCTGAAACAAAAGCGGCTTTATAAGCATCGGTAATGGCTGGGTTAGCCATTGCATAATAAAATGAAAGCGGAATACATATTAATAAAGAGGAAAGAAAAAATATAGCGAATGAGCGGTCTTTGAATAATACGAATGCATCTTTACCAATGATCTGCCCAAAGCTAACGGGGCCTTTTGCAGAAGGAGGTGTGTTAGGTAAAGTAAAGGAGTAGGTTCCAATTGCTAGAGCGGTGATAGCGGATACATAAAAGATCGTATTCTTATCACCCCATCCCATGTAACCCACTAAATTAGTAACAGCGATCCAAGCAACGGTACCCATTACACGAATTAAAGGAAATTCTTTTTGTGGGTTGGTCATTTGTCGCATGGAGATAGAGCTAGTCAATGCGATGGTAGGAGCAAAGGTCAAGCAGTACAGTAGCATGATCCAATAAAAGGTATTGTAATCTGTGATAGAAGTGAGTAGCAGCAAAAGGCCAGCTCCCACTAGATTTAAAATACCCAATACTTTTTGTGCAGCAAAAAAACGATCTGCAATCATACCAGCAATAAAGGGAGAGATGATCATGGCGATAGAGAAAGTAGCATAAATATTACCAACTTGTCCGCCATCGAATCCTATTGAAAATAAATATTTTGAAAGTTGTCCATACCATGCGCCCCACACTACGAACTGAAGGAACATCATTACTGAAAGCTGAATTTTGGTAGATGATTTCATTGTTTGTTTTTATTGATGGGTGAATGGCAAATGCCAATTGATTGATAATTACGAAATTTAATTTTTAACATCTGCCGCACAAACGCTCAGTGAATGTTGACTAAAATTAAAGGCAAGCATTTTTATAGCGTAAGAGTCGACCAATTTTGTTTTCCGAAGATATATTTTTGATTTAACTCATCCTAAAAAATCTATAAAAATTGGAACTAACCCCTAAACCCCTAAGCCCCTAAACTTCTAAACCCGAATTAAAAATCACCAACAATTCAAAAGCTCTCCTAAACCCGAATTTAAAAACACAATCAATCCGAACGCTCTTCTAAACTCCTAAACCCGCATTTAAAAACACCAACAATAATAACGCTCCTCTAAACCCGAAATAAAAAGCACCCTCAATCCGAACGCTCCCCTAAACTCCTAAACCCGCATTTAAAAATACCAACAATAATAACGCTCCTCTAAACCCGGATTTAAAAACACAATCAATAATTATACTCGCCTAAACTTTTTATCTTTGAAGAATAACACTACAAATCATGACTCCAGAATCGATTTCAGATATTCGCAAGGATTACACCTTACATTCGCTTAACGAAGAAGACGTTACAGCGTCGCCCATTGATCAGTTTGCAAAATGGTGGGAAGATGCAGCCGCTTCTCAGATTGTTGAAATGAATGCGATGACAGTTGCTACCGCTGATAGCAAAGGAATACCAGATGCAAGAATCGTGTTACTGAAAGCTTTTGATGAAAAAGGTTTTGTTTTTTTTACCAATTACAACAGTGCTAAAAGCAAGCAGCTAGAAGAAAACCCGAATGCCACTTTATTATTTTTTTGGAAAGAATTGGAGCGCCAGGTTCGAATTAGTGGAGTAGTAGAAAAAATTGCCCTCCAAGAAAGCATTGATTATTTTGACAGTCGCCCCGAAGGAAGTAAACTTGGTGCTTGGTCATCTCCTCAAAGCACGGTGGTAGCAGGAAAAGCCTTTTTGGAGGAAACATTTGAATATTATGCAGAGCGCTTTAAAGATGGAGAAATACCTAAGCCACCACATTGGGGTGGGTACCGCGTAAAACCTACTAGTATTGAGTTTTGGCAGGGTAGACCTAGCAGAATGCATGATAGAATATTATATACTGAAACTACACCTGGTAGTTGGAAGATTGAGAGATTGGCACCTTAATCAATTTTTAAAAATTGATTGAGCAAGATCAGGACAATCTCGAAATTCTGATTTTCTATTATTCAAATTCCCAAACGGTTCGATAGCAACCTTTGTTTTCTATATAAGTTAAAAAGGAATGATAGAAAGCATCTCCACCAATAGTAGCACTATCGCCTATTACGAAAAGTTGTTCTTTGGCCCGGGTAATGGCCACATTCATTCTTCTGTAATCTTTTAGAAAGCCAGTATCTCCTTCATCATTACTGCGCACTAGCGATAGTATAATGGTGTGTTGCTCCTGTCCTTGAAAACTATCGATGGTACTGATGCGCATTTCTTTGGGCAAAAGTTCTTTCGCAGCCGATACCTGTCCTGAGTAAGGAGAAATGAAAGCAGTTTTTAATGGATCTAAATTTTCAGAAGCAATTAGTTTTAACGCAATCGCTAACTCTCCTTCATTTTGTAAACTCATTCCGTTGCTTCCACTAGCCTCGTTTAACCCCGATCCTGCAGTGTCTATGAAACTCAGGTGAACGCCGGTATCCAATAGGTGGCCGGCTGTTTGAAGAAGATTGTTATAAAAATAGTTGCTAGAAAATCCTGCAATCGTTGCTCGCATGCGGTACTGAGTATTCAATAAAAAAACGGAATTCACTCTTTCTATACAAACCTCTAAAATGGAATTTTGCAAGCCCATTCTTGCCGCTTCAAAATTTAATACGGTAGGGGGTAATTGCAAATGATCTCCGGCTAAAACATATTTTTCAGCTAAAGGAAAAATGCACCATGCCATCGGTTCTATGCATTGTCCAGCTTCATCAATTACTAAGGTATTAAAAGGGATGTGTTTTATTTTTGAATCGTACAATCCAATTGGAGTGCCAGCAATTACTTGTGCAGATGCATAAAGTTTTTCTTCATTGTACGCCTGTAATTTTTTTATTTCTGTTCGAATACTTTTTACTTCTTTAAACAATAGGTTGCGTTGTTCTCTTTCTGCTTTTCCAAAACTTCTTTTATATTTCAATGCCATTTTTCTAAACTCTTCCGCCCTAATTTTTAATTGCTTGATTTCTTTTTGCTGCTTGCTGTTGGCGAGTTTTCCTTCGGGCGTATGCGCAAACAAAACCTCATCCACCTTACTGGTATTTCCAACCCTTAGCACTTCAATACCCTGTAATAGCAGGCCTTTGGCGATATTGTCGACGGCAGTATTACTTGGTGCGGAAACCAATATTTTTTCTCCTGCATTGATTAACTGAATAATGCCCTCAATTAAAGTGGTGGTTTTTCCGGTGCCCGGTGGACCATGCACAATGGTAATATTTTCATTTTGAGAAATTGCCTGAACAGCTTTCTGCTGACTTTCATTGAGTCGTTGATTTTTATAATTTAGCGAAAGTGATTGGACTGAAGTAGTGATTTTTTCTACCGCTGACTCACCGTGAATTTTTTCAAATAGTTTTTGAGAAAGCGGATTATTTTCCACTTCATTCAAAGCCGATTTTAAAATGGTAGTGGTTCTTTGATCAGGAGCTAATTTTATTCCTACTCCATTGTCTTCAATCCAATCTGGAAAGTCAGGAGCATACAATCTACACTCTCCTTGTTTACCATCTAAATTGATCAGTACACCTTTGATGGGTTCTTCTCCTGAAAAAAAACATTCAATCGCCGCGCCATCTTTGAATTGATTGGTCTCGGATGGGAAATTAATTCGAAAAGTTATTTCTGGATANTCNGCNTAACCAAAATTTTTTCTANTNATAATTATCGGATGCAANGCCAATCCCTCTGCCTTTAAGGATTTGAGTGTGTGCTGTTGATCTAAACTATATCTTTTTACTTGCTCTTTTTCTTCCAGCGCTATGCATTGCAGTAGCGTTTGTAAATAAGGGTGCGTAGAAGGCATAAGAGTAAGAAAATTTTATATTAGCTAAAGCAAAAATTCTAAACAGGGTTAATCAACTTAGTTATTAATTTAATAACTATTTCTAATCTGCTATTGCTTGATAAGTTAGGTTTCTAAATTTTTCTACCACCTCACCATGCGTACTGTTTTGTAATTGACGGTAAAAAAGTAGTACTATTTTTTCTTTCGGATCTACCCAGTAGGAAGTGGCAAAGGCACCGCCCCAACTAAAAGTGCCTTCTCGGGCAGACGTTAGAGCACTGCCTTTTTCTGTTTCTATTTGAAAGCCAAGACCAAATTTATCTGCACCCAAGCTAAGTTCACCAATTTGGTTCATTGTCATCATTCGTATACTATTTCTACTCAACAATTGNTTGCCATTGTANTTGCCATTGTTTAAAAGCATTTGTAGAAAAATAGCATAATCATAAAGGGTAGAAGANAGTCCACCACCGCCTGAGTAATAGCCAGTCTTGATGAGTGGATAGTTAAACACAGTTGGACCATTTAGAACAGTGGTAGTTGATTTTTGTAGATGCCCTTCCGCATCTTCTGTATATAAATTTACTAACCTAGCAGCTTTTTCTTTTGGTACATAAAAGTAGGTATCCTTCATTCCTAACGGTTCAAAAATTCTTGTTCTAAAAAAATCATCAAGTGTGCTTCCTGAAATAATTTCTACCAGACAGCCTAGTAAATCGGTATTTAATCCGTAAGTAAACTTTTCGCCTGGCTGGTGCATCAATGGCATTTTACCCAAACGAGTCATTGCATCCAATAGGGAGCTATTGGTAACCCCTAAGCCACCGGTAATATTATTTTTTGCATAAATAGCAACCGCTTCCTTGCTTCCAATTTGAGCATAGCCTAGTCCAGAAGTATGGGTAAGCAGTTCTCGAATGGTAATTTCTTTTTTGGCTGGAACTGTCGAGTAAGTGGTATCAGCTTCATTAAACTTAACAAGTACTGTTTGCTTTTTGAAAGAGGGAATATATTTTGAAACAGGATCATTTAAAAGTAGTTTACCTTCTTCCATCAACATCATAATGGCTACGCTGGTAATAGCTTTGGTTTGTGATGCAATTCTGAAAATAGCCTCTTTTTTTAAAGGAGTTTTATTTTCAAGATCATCGAAGCCAACGGCTTTGTGATACACTATTTTTCCATCATGTATGATTAATGCAGCCCCTCCATTCATCCATTCTTTTTTGACCCATTCGTTCATCGCATTGTCAAGTCGCTGAAGACGAGAGGATGAAAACCCACCTGCTTCCGGATTGATTGCAGACACAATCTTTTGTGCCGAAATAATATCTACTTGAAGTAGAATCAATAGCATAATAAAAAGTACTTTTTTCATGTTTTTATTTTTTACAAATTCGGTAATTCCGGTATTGAAATTTCAATTGGGTGAATATCAATTGCGGCTGATTTTATTTTTTCTAATCAATTGTTCTTTTTTAAATTGGTAAGAGGCATTGAGAATGTATTGATAAAACTCAACGGTGGTGGCCTTTTGGGTAAATGCAAAGCTAGGCCGATACAGCACCATAAAATTTTCTAATTCTGCTCCTTCTAATCTTGTAATTCTTTTTACAGCCAATTTATTAAATCGATACTTGATGTAATTTTCTTGTTCTTCTTCTAATAAACGAACCTGCATTTTTTGTATTTGCTTATTGCGCCTAAATCGAAAAATATTAATAAATTCAGCCAAGTCTAATCCTACCGAACCACTGCCAGGATTTATGGAAGAAGATATGCCCGGCTTTTCGAAATTAAATTTTTTGCTATAAAAAAGTCGATTTTCAATGGAGTCTTGCCGGTAATTTTGGGTATAAATTTTTACCTCTTTTAATGTTTTAAATTTTTCTACTACTCGCACATGTAGTGATATGTCAAAACTGACAATATTTTTTATTTGCTTTACCGAAAATTGTGCAGTGGGCTTATTATTGTAAATGAAGGAAAGCGAATCTTTGTCGGTAGTTACAATTTCATAATGGCCAATAGAATCAGTAATCGCTTGAGTACCTCCACTGCTTTTAACCAATACGTTGGGTATGGGAATCGTTCTACTTGAATCAAATACATTACCGCTAATCGTTAATTGCGCCATGGATGTACCTGATAATAAAATCAGTAGCACTAGGCTATAGTATATTTTGAATAGCTGGTTCAGAAAGATTTTTTTATAGGAAGCAATATTACGTTATCAAAACTTGTCTTAAGCCTTGCAATCTTCTTTTAACGGCTATTTCGCATTTGAAGTAATTTTTCAATCACTTCAGGATAATGCTGATGCTCTAGCTGATGAATTTTTTTAGCAAGTGTTGCTGGAGTATCATTTTGATCAACCGTACACTTTGCTTGAAAAATTATATTTCCATGATCATAAATCTCATCAACGTAGTGAATGGAAATGCCACTTTCTTTTTCACCAGCGGCAATAACTGCTTGGTGTACCTTATCGCCGTACATTCCTTTGCCACCATATTTTGGTAATAAAGCAGGATGAATATTGATGATATTATTGGGGAAAGCTTTAATCAACGTAGCCGGTATTTTCCATAAAAAACCAGCCAATACTATAAATTCAATTCCTCTTGAAGTTAGTTCAGTAGCATACCCATCTTCATTTAAAAACTGCTCCTTTTCTAAAAGTAAGGTATCAATCTGGTGATTTGCTGCAATCGAGAGCACACCTGCTGTGGGTTTGTTACAAACAATTAGGCTGACCTTAAAGCTTCCTTTGCCTGCTTTTTCAGCAATTTCCATTTGCTGAATTATTTTTTCTGCATTGCTTCCTGCTCCACTGGCAAAAATAGCAACTGATCGCTTGGGTAACTTTTGGCCACCAATTCGGTTTTTAATTTTGTTGAGGTACCCCTTAAAAAAATTAAACTGGCCAAAGGGAACACTTACTAGTAAGACAGCAAAAGGCCAAATAATAGTGGCTGTAAATAAATAAACTAAGATCCAAATAAAACCTTTTTCAATATTGATCAGTAAGAGAAGTTTTCTTGCTGTGTAGCCACAAAGACTGCCTCCGAAAGCAAAAGTGATAAGGATTAACATCAAATTAAATCCATCAACGCCCCAATGCTTTTTTAACTTTTCAAACATATTGCAAAAATGGGTTAAAAATTTGTGATTCAATCTGCTGAAAATAAAAAAACTGTTGGGACGAGGATTTGTTACCAATTAATGACAATGAATATATTTTTAAATTAATACTTGTCTGAAATTCAGACCCGACAAGGAAAAATATTTTTTAAAATTGTTATTAATATCTGACAATCCTGTCTTAAATTTGCGGAATTATTAGGATATTTTTCCTCACCAGACACCCGTTTTCAACTGTATGAGTCTCAATAGAAGAATCTTTAACCAACTCTTAGCCTTCTTTCTGTTTATTGCACTGTTTTCCTTTGCAAATACAAGCTTTGCTGCTGATGGAGAGGCCTTATTTAAAGCGAACTGCGCCAACTGTCACAAACCAATGGAGGACTACATCGGTCCGATGCTTCAAGGTGCACGAAAAAGAGAGCCAAATCCTGAGTGGGCGGTGAAATGGGTGAACAACGTGAACTCGATGTTAGAAACTGATCCTTACGCAAAAGCGATGTTGGCTAAGTACAATGTAAGGATGACTCAGTTTAACTTAAAAGAGGACGAGATTACTGCAATTTTAGATTACGCAGATGCTTATAAAGCCCCGGTTCCTGTAGCTCCCGCTGGTGGTGCTGCAGCTCCTGCTGAAGACAACTCATTAATATTTGGCATACTAACACTTATTCTTGCTGTAATTGCACTTATATTATTACAAGTAAATAGCAGTCTTCGCAAATTGACAGACGAAAAAGATCGGATTCTCCGCGCAGAACCTGTGCCTTTTTACCGAAATAAGAGCTATTTAATGATAGGTATTTTGGTTTTATTCTGTTTTGGTGGTTATACCACTATCAATGCTGCAATGGGTTTAGGTCGTATGAATGGCTATCAACCAGAACAACCGATTTATTATTCTCATAAAGTTCATGCTGGCACCAATCAAATTAGTTGTTTGTATTGCCATGGTGGTGCACAGGATAGTAAACACTCAAATGTACCTTCGGTTAACACTTGTATGAATTGTCATATGGCAATTAAAGAATACAAAGGAGACCCAATTGTAAAAGAAGACGGATCAGCAGTGAACGGTACAGCTGAAATACAAAAACTTTATTCTTACGCTGGTTGGAACCCCGACAAGAAAGTGTACGACCAGCCTGGTAAGCCTATTGAGTGGGTTAAAATCCACAATCTTCCTGATCACGTTTATTTCAATCATAGTCAGCACGTAAAGGTGGGTAAGCAAAATTGCCAAACCTGTCACGGAAATATTCAGGAAATGGGTGAAGTAGCTCAATATTCTGATCTAAGTATGGGATGGTGTATTAATTGTCACCGCGAGAGCAAGGTTGATTTTTATGACAAAGCAACCGGCGAAGGCAATAAGTTTTACAGCATTTATGAGAAGTTTCATAATGATATCCAGGCTGGAAAAATGGATAGCGTAACGGTTGAAAAAATCGGCGGGACCGAATGTCAGAAATGTCATTATTAATCGTTTTTAGCTAGCTGTGAACTAATAAGTTTTTGAATTAATTGGCAAATTATCATATTAGCACATTACCACATTTATGGAAAAAAAGTATTGGCAAAATTTTGGAGAATTAAATCAGTCGGAAGCTTATCAGCAGACGACAGAGAAAGAATTTAAAGAAGATTTATTGCCGTTAGAAGATCTAGATGACAAAGGGCTTATGGATGCAAAATCTCCTCGTAGAGATTTTCTTAAATATTTAGGTTTTAGCACTGCTGCCGCTACCTTAGCTGCTAGTTGTGAAATGCCTGTGCGCAACGTAGTTCCGTATTTACAAAGGCCGGACAATTTGATTCCTGGTATTCCTAATTTTTATGCTAGCACCTGTATTAATGAAGGAGACGTTACCTCGGTAATGGTGAAACAAAGAGATGGTCGCCCAATTAAAATAGAAGGTAANGAAATGTCTTCCATTACTAAAGGCGGAACAAGTGCGTTGGTACAAGCTTCTGTTTTAGATTTATATGACAACATTCGTTTGCGTTACCCAATGCAAAAAGCAGGAGCAGATTTTAAAGAAATAACAACTTTTGAAGCACTTGATAAAATGGTGTTGGAAGCAATGAAAGGAACAGGCGGTAAGCCAGTAGTGCTCCTAACTTCCACCATTAATTCACCCTCTACCTTACAAATCATTTCTGAGTTTTTAGCTAAAAATGCAGGAAGTCGCCACGTACAATACGATGCAGTTAGTTACAGTGGAATGATTTTGGCAAATGAAGCTTGTTACGGTAAAAAATATATTCCTTCTTATCATTTTGATAATGCAAAAGTAATAGTAAGCATCGGTGCAGATTTTTTAGGTACTTGGTTAAGTCCGGTTGAATTTGCTGGCCAATATGCACAAAACCGCAGGATTACTGGTGAAAAACCAACGATGAGCCAACACATTCATTTTGAAAGCTCATTGAGTCTAACCGGTAGTAATGCAGATGATCGTTTTATGCACAAGCCTTCTGAAAAAGGAGCTATTGCATTGTCATTGCTAGCTAAATTAGGTGGNGCCGTTACTGCGCCCGCTATTGGNGATGCTGCTTTAAATAAAGGAATTGAATTGGCNGCCGCTGCNTTAAANGCTAACAAGGGTGCAGCTCTTGTGGTTTGCGGAAGCAATGATGTTAATTTACAAATTATAGTAAATGCTATCAACGAGGCAATTGGTGCCAA
>JGI25920J50251_10000247_pt1 | contig 17583 bp, 15 predicted proteins | sample LauGreBMM110DCMD_2_FD_50251 | JGI IMG/M metagenome (IMG submission 50251) | reverse complement strand
GCCTGCTCCACTTGCTGCTTGTAGTCCATCTAAAAATTAATTAATACAGTTCAAAGATAGGTGTTTGAAAAATTGTTCGAACTTTTCTAGGTACTTGTGTGTATAAAAGAGATAAAATTTACCTTATGATAAAGATTATTGTCAGCACCAACCGTAAAAATTCAGTTTCAAGTACCCTTGCTTCCCTCTACCAGAACATCTTAAAAGAAAAGGGAGCGGATGCTGAAATTCTTTACATCTCGGATTTGCCCCCAGACTTTACGGCTACCGCCTTATACGAAAACAATGGGAAAAATCCTGAATTTAATGCCTTTCATGATCGTCTGAAGGAAGGGAAAAAATTTGTATTTATCGTTCCAGAGTACAACGGGTCGTTTCCAGGGATCCTTAAATCATTCATTGACGGGATGACCTATCCCAATTCGTTTTTAAATAAAAAGTGTGCCCTAGTAGGGCTTTCATCAGGAATTGGCGGGGGTGGCATCGCTATGAGCCACCTCACCGACATCTTCCATTACTTGGGTATGCATGTTCTTGCTCTCAAGCCAAAATTGGCTAAAATAGAGCAAAATATGTCAGATAACCTGCTCACCAACAGGCTGTATGTAGAACTACTACATACCCAGGCAGACATGCTGCTCGACTTTTAGGACTTAGTCCACGTTGTCGTGCAGAAACCGATTGTTGCCTAAAATCTCGTTTTCCTCGTTCAGGTTAAACTTACTTAGGGCAGATTCCGAGCTATGCTGCGTTTCATTGAGAATCACATTTTTACGCTGGTAGGCAGGTACCACCATCTTTTCAGTCAAGTCATCTGAAGCAGTGGTTAGGGAACGGCTTCCTTTTAGTTTCTCAAATCTTTCGTGCGCACGCTGAATGGCTTTCATCTTCATTTGCTCGTAGTAATCATTCGCAAATACCGGAACGGTAGGCTGTTGCGATTCTAATGGCTCTTCAGCAGCTACAGGTTCTTGGTAGAGGGTATGATGCACAATTTTTTCTTCCTCCACAGGCGTTTCTTCCGCAAGGAAAGTTTCGGCTACAGGTTGAATATCGAAAGAGAAAATTTCTTCTTTTTCTTCTTCTCTCACTTCTTCTTTTACTTCTTCCTCCATAGGGGGAGCAATCACCGCAATGGGAGTCTTGGGGAAGGTAAAAGTGAAGGTCTTTCCTTCAGCGATAGGCTCTTCTATTACTTGTGCAGATTTTCCGGAGTCCAAATCAATTACTGTTTTGGTTTGCTCAGAAGCCGGTGCAGGGGCTGGAGTCGGAGCTATTGGGCTAGAAAAGGTAGAAATAGAAGCGGTATTTAGGCTTGTTATAGGCACACTTGCCAGTCTATCCATCTCGAAGCCTGTGGCAATAACTGTCACGCGGATAGCTCTACCCAATTCAGAATCAATCCCCTGTCCAAAGATGATCTCTGCATTGTCACCTGCTTTTTCTTGGATGTATTCGGTAATATCGCTCAACTCGTCCATTGAAAGTTCCTCTTCTTCTCCAGAAATAATGGATAGCAAGATTTTTTGAGCCCCTTTGATATCAACATTGTTGAGCAAAGGAGAAGAAATAGCAAGGCCAGCAGCACGGATGGCGCGACCCTCTCCTTCTTCAGTGGCTGAACCCATCACGGCAGCACCCGCATCTTTCATCACCGTTTTAACGTCTTCAAAATCCACGTTTACATCCTGATGGATCGTGATGATTTCTGCAATAGATCGCGCTGCAGTACTCAAAATATCATCTGCTTTGCTGAACGCTGTACGGATGGCTAAGTTGCCATAAATCTCTCTCAACTTATCGTTGAGAATTACGAGTACGGTATCGCAATTTTCACGAAGGGCTTCAATGCCTGCTTGGGCTACTGCCATTTTCTTTTTCCCTTCAAACATAAAGGGAGCCGTTACAATACCCACGGTTAGGATGTCTAATTCCTTGGCAATACGTGCTACAATAGGCGCAGCACCTGTACCTGTGCCTCCTCCCATACCTGCTGTAATAAATACCATTTTGGTATTGTCGGCAAGGAGCTCTCGGATTTCTTCCTCAGTCTCTAGTGCTGCACGCTTCCCTTGCTCTGGGTTAGCGCCCGCACCAAGTCCCTCAGTTAAGTTAGCTCCAAGCTGAAGCCTCAAAGGAACAGGGCTAGATTTCAAGGCCTGGGCATCGGTATTGACCACGACGAATTCTACATCCTTAATTCCTAAGCCATACATGTGGTTGACGGCATTGCTGCCACCGCCACCCACACCAATGACTTTAATGATGGATTTTTGGTTTTTAGGTAGATCAAATCTGTAATCTTTCATGTTATCTGACATAATTATAAGGGGTGAATTTATTTTTAGGCTAGGGTACTATTTAGGTGATTTATAAGGGTTAAATATTAATTTCCATAAGCCGAATCATCTCCGATATCGTCCGAAATAATTCCCTTCAAACGCTCGCCAATATTTTTAAAGAAATCCTTGGAGATCACATCTCTTTTTTCAACTTGCTTTGGCTTGACACCCGAATTGGCTCGGCGATTTTGGTAGATTTCCTCGCGCATGTCTAAAGATTTGAAGCCTGCCAAAACCAACCCAACTGTAGTGGCATACATGGGGCTCTTGACTTCTTCCAAGACGGATTTTCCAAGGTGCTCATTTGGAAATCCAATACGCGTATCTAATCCCGTCATGTATTCAAATAGCTGCGAGATAAACTGCATTTGAGATCCTCCACCAGTGAGGACAATCCCTCCTGCGAGTTTCTTGTAATAGCCACTCTGCATGATTTCGTTTTGTACGATTTCTATAATCTCTTCCATGCGTGCTTGGATAATGGAAGCAAGATTGCGAATGGAGATTTCTTTTGGAGCTCGATTTTTTAATCCAGGGATGGATACAATTTCATTCGGATTTGCCTCAGCTGCTATGGCCTTTCCAAAACGGGTCTTCAGAAGCTCTGCTTGATGTTGCATCAGCATACAGCCCTCCTTAATATCGGCAGTAATGATGTTGCCCCCCAAAGGAATCACTGCCGTATGGCGAATGATGTTTTCATAGAATATGGCAATATCTGTAGTTCCACCTCCGATATCGATCAAACAAACCCCCGCTTCTTTTTCCTCCTCACTTAGGACAGAAAGGGAGCTGGCAAGGGGTTCAAGAATCAATTGCTTCGAAGTAAGCTCTGCGCGCTTGACGCACTTGTTGATGTTGTTGATGGCCGAAGTCTGGGCAGTGATGACATGAAAATCTGCCTCCAGGCGATTGCCTGACATACCGACGGGATCTTTAATACCCCCTTCGTAATCGACCGTATAGTCTTGGGGCATCACGTGAATGATGCTATTTCCAGGAGGAACGACAATGTTGTGCATGTCTGCGGTCAAGCGCTGCACATCNTCAACGGTGATTTCATCCTCAGTAGGTGGACGCATGATNCTTCCATGCATGATNTTACTCTGAATGTGCTGACCAGCAATTCCTACAATCACTTCAACAATGTTCACCTCGGCCATGTTCGCACATTCTTCAACCGCCTTTTCGATGGCCTGAACAGTCTTTTCGATGTTGGTCACGATCCCTCGCTCCACCCCATCGGATACTGACTTGCCCATGCCAAGGACTTCTAGTTTGCCAAATTCATTTTTGCGTCCTATGATGGCGCAGATTTTGGTCGTCCCGATGTCCAGACCTACAATTAGTTTGTCATTTTCCATATCCAAGCTTTATTCACAAACAATTTGATTTTTATACTTTACACTGATTCGCTCGTAAGCGTCCCATCCTTTTCGAGGCAATATTTCTTTATAGAGTACCGCTATACGGTCAAACTTGCTCTCAAAATCTCGAGCATCACCAAATTCGATCACCTGCTTTCCTACCTGCTGGTGAATCCGAATGTCATTTCTACCATTGATCTCCAACTCAGTCACCTGAGCACTCCAAAATTTGTCCTGCGAGATGAAGCGAATCAAGGGAATCAATTCAGGCATCGCATCTATTCGACCTTGGTCCATCAAAGAGCCGATATAGACTCCTTGGATAATCAATACCCTGCTCGTATAGCTGGGGGAAGTTGCGATCAGCAATCCCTCCTTGGTAATGTATCCATCAGCAGTCTCTGGCCTTGCAATTCGGGCCATTGGTTCGTGCTGAGTCAAGCTCAACTTTAAAATTCCCTGCTGATCAACAGAGGCCTCTACCGTACGAATAAAGGGATGCCCCAACAACCGCTTTTCAATATTTTTTAAGGGAAGCTCCCGAATCGGTAGCCCCTTTTTCAACTCTGGGAAGGAAGCCGAAAGAATGGTTAAGATTTCTTTTTCTTCCACAAAATAGACCCCACTAACTGCCTCCAAGTCTATCTCTATGGCGCTGAAAGCTTTACTTAGGTTTTGCTTTTCTACAAACCCAATGTATCCCCCTGCAATGAGACAGAGCAACACAATTCCAAGTACCTTTTTCACCTTTGCCTTATTCATGGTTGCGTAGGATTAGGTCTAGAATTGGTCCAAGCTGCGATACCAGGCACCAGCCTGTCNATATCTCCTGCACCCAAGGTGACTAGCACCTCTGGAGCTGAAGCATTCAAGAAATCCATTACCTCACTTTTTTGAATACAAACCTTCNTGGTAGCTTGAATTTCATCCAAAAGCATTTCGGACTCCACACCAGGAATCGGGAGCTCTCTAGCTGGATAGATCGGCAAAAGCACTACCTCATCCGCAAGAGAAAGGCTCTCGGAAAACCCAGCTGCAAAATCACGAGTACGCGTAAATAAATGCGGTTGNAAAATCACGGTCATCCGTTGGGATGGATACATCGCTCGAACCGAACTCAGGCAAGCCTTGATTTCTTCCGGATGGTGCGCATAGTCGTCAATAAATATCTTTCCAGCTTGAGAGGAGTGAATTTCAAAGCGTCGCTTTACGCCGAGAAAGGACATGATCCCCTCACGAACCTGCGCTTCACTGACCCCATGATCAAGCGCAATGGCAATGGCCGCCAAAGCGTTTTCCACGTTATGGAATCCAGGGATAGACAATTCTAGACCCTTAATTTGATTTTTGCTTCCGATGTAATCAAAAACAAAAGAGTTGGGCTTGGCAACAATATTTTCGGCATGAATACCATCCGATCGAAGTCCATACTCGCGGATGTCCGTAGCTGCCAAAGCGGGCTCTTCCAAGCGGTACAGGGCATGGCTTTGTATGTAAATTTTACCCTTCTTGTCCACTAGAGCAAGAAATTGTCGGAAGCCTTCCAAGATTGTTTGTTCATCCCCATAGATATCCAAATGGTCAGGATCTGCACTTGTCAAGACCGTTTCGTTTGGATGTAAATGAANGAAAGAACGATCAAACTCGTCTGCTTCTACCACTACAACTGAATCTTTGGACTTTCCTGAAAGGATCAGGTTGCTGTTGTAGTTTTGAGTAATTCCTCCCAAGAAGGCAGTAACTGGCTTCCCTGCAGACTTCAAAAGATGCGCCACAAGGGAAGATGTACTGGTTTTGCCATGGGTACCGGCTACAGCAATCGTGTATTGGTCCTTGGTAATCATCCCCAATACTTCCGCTCTTTTCTTAAGAAGAAAGCCCTGCTGGAAAAAATGAAGGAGCACGCTATCCTTAGGAATAGCTGGCGTCCAAACCACCAAGATCTCATTCGGGTTTACCTTAAATTGAGCAGGGACCGCAGCTACCTCGTCAGCAAGAATGACCTGCATCCCTTCCTCCTCCAACGCATCCGTCAAGGGCGAAGCGGTCTTGTCGTATCCCGCTACGGCATAGCCTTCCTGCTGAAACCAGCGAGCCAAGGCACTCATGCCTATGCCACCGATTCCAAGGAAAAATACGCTATGTATCCCTTTAAATGTCATTTTAGGAGAAGTTCAAGTTCGGTTACTAAGGCATTTGCCGCATCCGGCATTGCCAATTTTTTGATTGCAGTTGCTAGCGATTGGGCCTTTCCCTCCTGCTGGANCANCTCATCTATGGATTTTTTAAATTGATCGACTGCAAGTGCATCGGAAAGAAGAACAGCTCCCCCTAGCTTCACGCAGGCAGTTGCATTTTTCGTTTGGTGGTCCTCCGCTACATTGGGTGATGGAATAAAGATGACTGGCTTTCCTACTAGGCAAAGCTCCGAAACCGATAGCGCTCCAGCCCGAGAAACGATCAAATCCGCTGCAGCATAGGCCAGGTCCATTTCAGTGATAAACTCCCGCAAGTGAATGTGTGTCAAGCCTGCATTTTCCAAGGCTGCTTCCATTTCCTTGAAATAAAATTTTCCGCTCTGCCAGAGTACCTGATAGCCTTCTTTTTCCAGTTCAACCATGTGCTTGACCATGGCAGAATTGAGCGTTCGGGCTCCTAGGGATCCTCCTAAAACCAAAATAGTCTTGCGATTTGCATCCAAGCCAAATTTTTGCTGGCCCAGCTCTTTTTTCCCAGCTAGGTCTAGCAAATCCTTTCGGACTGGATTTCCGGTCAACTTTATTTTTTCCTTGGGGAAAAAGCGATCCATCTCAGGATAGGCTACACAAATTCGAGCTGCCCTCTTCGCCAAGATTTTGTTGGTCAACCCAGCATAGGAATTTTGCTCCTGCAGGAGGGTAGGAATACCTTTGGATTGTGCGGCATAAAGCACTGGTCCACTGGCATAGCCTCCAACACCCACTACTGCTTGCGGCTGAAACTCTTTTACAATACGAGCCGCCATGCGAAGGCTTCTCCACAGTTTAATCGGGAAACTCAGATTGGATAGGGTCAATTTTCGTTGAAGTCCTGCGACTGGTAGCCCTTTAATGGAATATCCTGCCTCAGGAACTTTCTGCATCTCCATTTTACCTTCTGCGCCAACAAATAGAATCTCCGAGTCTGGATGTTTTTCCATCCAGGCATTGGCGATGGCTAGGGCTGGGTAAATGTGCCCGCCGGTGCCTCCACCGCTAATTAGAATTCGATATGTTGTTCCTGTTTTGATAGGTTTTCGTTTATGCTGTTCGTAATTGATTTCCTTTTTTGGTACCCTCAGAAGCAGCCAAAGCCTCNTCCTGATGGTCTCCTCGGCTGACACTNAGGATAATCCCAAGGGCAGTACCTGTAAATATCAAGGAGGTTCCTCCCATGCTAAGTAGCGGAAGGGGAAGCCCCGTAATCGGCCCTAGCCCTACAGCCACGGCCATATTGACCAAGGCCTGGATNACTAGTGCAAAGCTCAATCCTGCGGAAAGCAAGCCTCCGAAGGCTTTGTTTGAATTGGCTACAATTCGCATCCCTCGGTACAGCAGTGCGAGGTATAGGAAGAGTACAGATACTCCGCCGACCATGCCGTATTCCTCCAAGATGATGGCATAGATAAAATCAGAATAGGGATGTGGAAGCGTATTTCGTTGCTCACTATTTCCTGGCCCTTTACCCGCAATTCCTCCTGTTGCAATAGCGATGTAGGACTGCTCTGCCTGAAAAGGCACCTTGCTATCATCGTCCTTCGAATCCATAAAGGTTTCTATTCGAGAAAGGAAAGTGTCTTTCCGCTGACCTGTAAGTATGGCTACCGAAAGCCCAAGTATGCCTACCATCACGACCAATGCCAAGTGCTGGACAGGTACTCTTCCGATGAACATGATCAGCAAACAGGTGATCAGTAGTAAAATGGCAGTAGACATATTCGCCATGCCAATCAAGGCACTGATCACTCCTATGGAAATGATAATGGGAAGTAGCGTTCCCGAAAAATCATTGATGTTATTCTGTCGCTTGGCAAGCATTGCTGCCAAGGCAGCGATCAAAGAAAGCTTGGCCAAATCCGAAGGCTGGAAAGCTTGATTAATTACTGGAATAACCAACCAGCGACTGGCCTCGTTGATGTTGGAACCCATCAAATAGGTCACCACCAATAGCGGGATGGACAGGTACATGAATAGCCTTGCGTAAAGAGCGTATTTTCGGTAAGGAATTTTGTGCGCTAGCCACATCACGACCAATGATGCAAAAACAAGCTTGGAATGCTTAAATAGGTACTGCTCGGTATTCACTATTGTATCCTTGTCCACAGAGTACACCAAAGTCCCTGTAGCAGAATACACCACCAGAATGCTAAACATAGATAGCAAAATCACGATGGCCCAAATGATTGGATCACCCTTAAATTGCTCATCTATCCATGCCTTTAGCTGATTCATGCGCTTTGTTTTTGAAGTAATGCGACCACGGCGGCTTTAAATTGATCTCCTCGGTCTTCGTAGTTTTTAAATAAGTCAAAACTTGCACAAGCAGGGGATAAGAGGACAACCTCTTTATCTTCAGCCAATTCCTGTGCCCAGGATACCGCCTGCTGTAGGTCTTGCGTTTCTCGGATTTGTGCGATGTGTGGAGCAAATGCAGTTTTCAACTTTACATTGTCCTTTCCCAAACAGATCAAGGCCTTTACCTGACCCTCCACGACCAAGGGGGTCAACACGGAATAGTCATTCCCCTTATCTACTCCCCCTGCAATCCAGATCATAGGTTCCTTGTAGCTGCCAAGTGCATAATAGGTGGCCTCGACATTGGTGCCCTTGCTGTCATTGACATAGCGTACCCCATCGAGAACTCGAACCAATTCCATGCGATGGGCTGCGTTTTTAAAGGTTTGGTAGCCGCTGAGCAGCTGCGCTTCGTTCAATCCAGCTAGGAGTGCAGCTACCCCAGCACCCAGGGCGTTGAGGAAGTTGTGCTTTCCTTGGATGGTCAACGCGGAAACCGGTATAATTGCCTGTGTTCCTTTCACCTGAAATAGGAGGGATTCCCCATTGCAAAATCCTCCTTGCTTGGGTTTTTCGAGCAAAGAAATACCAAAGTGCGCTGCTTGAATTGGCGCACGGTCAAGGCCTGTCTTGGAAAAAGGATCTTCCAGGTTGAGAATAGCAAAATCTCCAGCAGCCATGTTTTTGAAAACGGCCATTTTTGAATCGATGTATCGATCCATTTGGTAATTGTAGCGATCCAAATGATCTGGAGTGATATTGGTGAGTAAGGCAATGTGCGGTGCCATACTCACTAGTCCATCGATCTGGAAACTTGAAATCTCCAGAACCCACCAAGCGTGATCTCCTTCTAGTAGCTGGGCTGCCCAACTCTTCCCTACATTCCCAGCTAGGCCTACATCCCATCCTGCTTCTTTCAGAAGGTGGTAAGTCAACAAGGTGGTGGTGGTTTTTCCGTTGGTTCCGGTGATCGCAATCACCTTCCCCTTGCTATAGCGACTCGCAAATTCAAGTTCGTCCACTACCGCAATTCCTTGTTGCATCGCTTGTTGAACCACCGGAACGGTAGTTGGGATCCCAGGACTTTTGATAATCAAGTCAGTAGCTAAAATGCGCTCTTCGTCGTGCTTGCCTTCCTCAAATTCGATTGCTGCAGCCTGAAGCTGTGCTTTGCGTGCCGGAGCAATAGTCCCTCCATCGGAAACAAAAACGACATAGCCTTCCCTCTTGGCGAGCAATGCTGCTCCCAACCCACTTTCTCCGGCTCCAAGGACGACTAACCGCTTCATGAAGATTACCTTAGTTTAAGGGTGGCTAATGTGACTACTGCAAGTAGAATCCCAACAATCCAAAATCGACTAACGATCTTGGATTCGTGAATTCCTTTTTTCTGATAATGGTGATGGAGGGGGGACATCAGAAATACCCGCCGCCCTTCTCCATATTTTTTTCTCGTGTATTTGAAGTAGGCCACCTGAATCATCACACTCAAGTTTTCTACCAAGAATATCCCACACATTACTGGGATAAGAAGTTCTTTTCGTAGCGTCAAGGCCAGCACGGCGATGACACCCCCAAGCATCAAGGAACCCGTGTCACCCATGAAAACCTGGGCCGGATAGGAGTTGTACCATAAGAATCCCACACAGGCCCCGATGAAGGCTGCAGTAAAGATTACCAGCTCTCCGGAGTTGGGGATGTACATGATGTTGAGGTACTGAGAAAAAATGGCATTGCCACTCAGATATGCAAATATGGCAATGGTCAAACCGATGATGGCCGAGGTTCCCGCAGCGAGACCATCAATTCCATCGGTGATGTTGGCTCCATTGGAAACAGCCGTAATGATGAAAATCGCAACAAAAATATAGAGAACCGGAACCATGGAATCACCAAGGAATCCAAGTACATCTTCGTAGTTTAACTCATTGTTTTTCAGGAAGGGAATCGTCGTTTTTAACGCTTTGGTATCTTGATAAGAAGGGGTTTCGATTACTCCACCTTCCACCGATACTGGCGTAGAGAACTCTCGGATCACTACATCATCGTGGTAGTATAGCGTAGTACCGATTATGATTCCGATCCCAATTTGACCCACGATTTTAAAGCGCCCTTTCAAGCCATCCTTATTCTTACGAAACACCTTAATGTAGTCGTCCAAAAATCCAATCAACCCCAACCAAACGGTAGTAATCAATAAGAGCTGAATGTAGATATTGTTGAGGTTGGCAAATAGAAGCGTCGGGATCAGGATCGCTGCAATCATCATCAAGCCACCCATGGTAGGAGTACCTTTCTTTTGGGTTTGTCCTTTTAGGCCCAAATCGCGAACGGTCTCCCCAATCTGACGGTTGCGAATCCAGTTGATGATGTGGTGCCCAAAGGTGATCGTGATGACCAGCGACACCAAAGCCGCCATGCCTGCACGGAAAGAAATGTAGCGAAACACCCCAGTTCCTGGGATGTCCAACACGCGATCTAAGTAGTCAAATAGTGAATACAGCATGTCAGGTTCCTGTCAGTTGAGTCAATAATTCAGTCACGACCTCAGCATCATCAAAATGATGCTTTACGCCTTTAATTTCTTGGTAATCCTCATGCCCTTTGCCGGCAATAAGTACGATATCTCCTTTTTGGGACAGCAAGAGCGCCGTTTTGATGGCTTCTCTTCGGTCTTCAATGGTGAGTGTCTTTCGGAAATCAGTCGGACCTACCCCTGCTTGCATGTCTTTTAGGATCTCTATAGGATCTTCAAATCGTGGATTATCTGAGGTGAAAATAGCCTTGCTGCTTTCTGAAACAGCTATTTTAGCCATGGTTGGCCGCTTGGCCTTGTCCCGATTTCCTCCACAGCCTACGACCGTGATGAGCTGCTCATTACCCGTTCGGATGGCATTGATGGTCTTCAACACATTGTCTAATGCATCTGGGGTATGCGCATAATCCACTATCGCGGTAATCCCGCCTATGTAGATACGATCAAACCGCCCCTTAGCTCCTTTAATCGCCGACAACTCCCGGAGGACTTCATCTTCATCCTCTTCTAGCAGTACGGCTGTCCCGAATACGCCCAATAAATTAGAGGCATTGAATGCGCCAATCATTCGGAACCAAATCTGTTTTCCATTTACCTCCACCTCCAAGCCTTCGATGGTATTTGAAAGAATTTTTCCTTTGAAGTCGGCCGAAGACTTGAGCCCAAAAGTCTGTAGGGTACCCCTGCAATTTTGTACCATTACCGATCCGCGCTTATCGTCGCCATTTACCAGGGCAAATGCATCTTTAGGAAGCTCATCGAATAGCTTTTTCTTCGCTTTGATGTATTCCTCAAAGGTGCCATGGTAGTCCAAGTGGTCGTGTGTGATATTTGTAAATACCGCTCCAGCCAACTTTAAGCCGGCAATTCGCTCTTGTACAATCGCGTGGGAGCTGGCCTCCATAAAGCAATGGGTGCATCCTGCATTGACCATTTTACGCAGTAAAGCCTGCACAGATACTGCATCAGGGGTGGTGTGGGTCGCAGGAAGAATGAGTTCGTTGATTTTATTTTCAACAGTAGAAAGTAGTCCAGTGCTGTAACCCAAGCGGACAAACAACTGATGAAGTAAGGTCACCGTGGTGGTCTTTCCATTGGTGCCAGTGACTGCCACTACCTTGATTTTTTCGGAAGGATTGCCGTAAAAATTGGCTGCAATAATTCCAAGAGCCTTTGCGGAATCCACCACTTGGATGTAGGTGATTCCTTCAGCTAGAGCTGCAGGAAGTTGTTCACAAATAATAGCGGTTGCCCCTTTTTCCAAGGCAATAGAGATAAAATCATGCCCATCCACCTGCGTGCCTTTAACAGCTACAAAGGCAGTGTTTTCAACAACTTTTCGGCTATCAAAGACCACATCACTGACCCGTCTATCCATGTCTCCATAGGTTGCAGTCAGCGATACTTTGTACAATATGTCTTTGAGCGTGTTCATTTATCCAAGTACAAGGTCAATAGTGGAGTCTGGGGTCAAGCGTGTTCCCGGACTGATGGATTGGGTAAGTACCTTACCCTTTCCGTTGAAATTCACTTTCAAGCCTTTATTTTCAAGAATGTATAGTGCATCGCGAAGAGACATGCCAGCTACATTTGGTACCACGGCACTTTCAGTTTCCACCAGCTGCAACTGGATCTGGCCTGTTATCCCCGTAGAGGCGGCAATCCAATCCTCTTGAGCAGGTGATTTGAGAGGTAACTTGAGGTAGTCAAAAATGCTTTGCAATTCCTCTCCTTTGCCGGCAGCCACATAAGGGAACTTTGCGCTTGCTGCCTTAGGTAAAATTTTAGATTGGTTCACCACATTCAAGTCCAGATCAGTAGCGAAGATCTTGTCCGCAATCGCCTTAAATACAGGTGCTGAAACATCACCTCCAAAGGCAGCAATCCCTTTAGGACTATCGATCACCACAATCATGCTGTACTTGGGGCGGTCTGCAGGGAAGTAGCCCGCAAAACTGGTGTAGTAGATTTCCTGGTAACTCCCGTTGATAACTTTTTGAGCAGTGCCCGTCTTACCTGCAATTTTATAATTCGGATTTTTGATGTTCCGAGCAGTTCCATTTTCCACTACCCCAAGGAGTAGTTCTTGGAGCATGGCTATTGTTTTGGGCGAAGCAATAGACTCACGGATCACTTGAGGCTCGAAGGTCTGAATGACTTGAGCGCCATTGCTGACCGACTTCACAAAGAGCGGCTTCACCATTTTTCCGCCATTGGCGACAGCATTATATAGGGCAAGCGTATGGATGGGATTCAACTTGGACTCGTAGCCTATAGATATCCATGGGAGTGAAGTTCCGTACCACGTTTTTGTACCCGGTTTTTTAAAGAAAGGCTTCCCTTCCCCTAGGAGTGAAGGTTCAGCGGTTGCGCTAATCCCACCTTATCTAGGTACGCCAAATACTTGGATGGGCTAGATCCAAAATGCATGTCTACCAATTTGGAAATGCCCACATTGGAAGATTTTTCAAATGCCTGTCGGATGGTGATGGTTCCATAACCTCCAATTTTAGCATCGTACATTGGCTGTCTATAGAAGTAATGCACGCCATTACCCGTTTCTATTAGGTCGTTAGGGCTTACTTTATTTTCTTCGAGCAATGCGAGCATCGAAACCAGCTTGAAGGTAGAGCCAGGTTCAACACTCCCCATATCGCCCACTGCATAGTTGTAGCTCTCTACATAGCCGGTTCCTTCGGCATTCTTTTGCAAATTGGATATTGCCTTCACATGACCAGTTGCTACTTCCATGACGATGACCGAGCCAAAGGCTGCCTCGCGGTCCTTAAGCTGGTCCCGTAATGCGGTTTCGGCCACATCTTGGATGTTCACATCCAAGGTGGTTTGAATGTCGTATCCATCAAGTGGCTTGACATCGTCTTCATCAAAAAGTGGCTTCCATACCCCGCCGGATAGCCGCTGAAATAAAGCTTTTCCGCTTTGTCCTTTGAGATAAGTATTGAAACTATATTCAATTCCAGAACCAACCCCGTCTTGGTTTAAGGTCCCCAAGGTCCTACTTGCCAAAGAGGTGAATGGCTGGTAGCGTCGCTCAATCTTTTCAAAAATCACCCCGCCGTCAATTCTGCCTTCTTTGAAGATTGGCCAATTGCGCATGGCCTGCATCTCTTGGTAGTTGATCTGCTTCCGGTTGATCATCAAGTACTGCTTTTTGGTTGATCGAGCATCATTGATCATGCGTTTGTAGGCAGTGGCAGTCTTGTCCTTGTAGAAGTTGGCCAACTGTTCAGCCAAGGCATCTAAACCAGACTTATAGTCCTCTTCATCCACCACGGTCGGGTCGATGGCTACTTGGTAAAACGGCAGGCTTGTAGCCAATAAACTTCCATCAGCAGCATAGATATTGCCACGGGTAGCGGGCACATCCCTGTATTGAAAATTAACTTGCTCTGCCTTGGCCTTCCACTTATCCCCTTCTACCAACTGCACCACCGCCACCTTGTAAGGAATGGCACAAGCTGCCAAAGCCACCAGGATGAAGATCACCCGAACTCGGATCACTATGGCGCGTTTGATGTTCACTTTTTAGTAAGTTCTATTTTTACTGGTGGTTGATTCAATTCATAAATTTCAAGCGCTTCCATGCGCTTCGATACTTCAGATTGCATGCTGCTTTTCATGTATTCGGCTTCAAGGGTGGTCACATCTGCTCTGATATCNGCCACTTCTTGCTTNGCCTTNTCGATTTCTCGAATTTTATTCTCTGCACGCAGGTTGCTGTAGATGTAGATCAAAGCCAACAGCGCAACAAAGCCCACTGGAGGAACCAATTGAACAGGCACTCCTTCACCAAGAATCCTTTTTACATCCAGCTTTTCTTCCATCCAGGAAAATATAGTCTTCCCTGAGCGGCCCTTTGGACTGCTCCCTTCTTTCAGCTGGTTCTTGAAGGTGTTTTGACTCATTTTGCTACTTTTTTGGCAATTCTCAATTTGGCACTTCTGGCTCTGGGATTCAGGGCTAGCTCTTCCTCCGAAGCGGTAATCGCTCCTCGGCTGATGGGCTCTAGTGGACGAAGGAGATTTCCATAGAAATCCTTCTCCACCTCTCCTTGAAACTTTCCTTTGGTCATTAAACTTTTGACCAAGCGATCCTCTAAGCTGTGGTAGCTCATCACCACCAGACGACCTTCAGGCTTGAGAAGCTCCACTGCACTGAGCAGTAACTCTTCCAAAGCCCCCAATTCGTCGTTTACTTCTATTCTCAAGGCCTGAAATACCTGAGCGTAGTATTTGAATTCTTTCCCACGAGGNGCAAACCGCTTTAAAAAGGCAGTAAACCCTTCCGTGGTCGTAAAGGGCTTGACCGAGCGCTCCGCCACTATGGACTGAGCAAGGGTCTTGGCATTTTTGATCTCCCCGTACATCCCTAGGATCTTATGCAGCCTTCCCTCATCCACAGTTGCAAGCAGCTCCTTGGCACTGAGTTCCGCCGACTGATTCATCCGCATGTCTAGATCCCCTTGAAAACGAGTTGAAAACCCTCGTTCTGGAGCGTCTATTTGATGCGAAGAAATACCCAGGTCTGCTAGTATTCCATCCACTTGTTTGATTCCATGCAAGCGCAGGTACCGTTTGATATCCCTGAAATTCGCCTGCACGAAGGTGAAGCGAGGATCTTGAGGGGCATTGGCCAAAGCATCGCTGTCTTGATCAAAACCGAATAGTTGTCCTCCTTCCAAACGAGCCAAAATAGCCTTAGCATGCCCACCTCCACCAAAGGTCACATCGACATAGACTCCACCGGGGAGAATAGCCAAGCCTTCAATGCAAGGGTCAAGCATCACTGGGATATGGTAGGCCGGAATTGACATAGCGCTTAGGAGAGGTACTTTTCCATGAGGCTAGACAAGTCCGCCGTATCCACAATAATGTTCTTTAGGTACTGTTCAGGATTCCAGAGTTCAATTCGAGTTCCCATGCCAACGACCACCACATCCTTCTCCAGGCTGGCATAGGTTTGGTACAGCTTTGGAATCAACAATCTCCCTGCATTATCCAACTCCACCTCGACGATGGAATTGAAGAAAGAACGTTGCAACATNCGCTGCTCTGCATTGTTGATGTTCAGGGATTTGATTTGACTCTCCAGCTTTTTGTATTCTACCAAGGGGTAGAGGGCCAAGCATTTGTCTTCAGCCATGCGGAGCATGAGCGTCATGCCATTGGCCTGAGGAATTGCCGCCTTAATCTTGGCCGGCAATGCCAAACGACCCTTGGGATCTAGCTTGCTATCGTATTGACTGTTAAACATGGTCGGACTACTATTTGATAAAATCTGAAGTAAACAAAAGTAAGTAAAGAAGTCTAAAATTTACCACTTTCACCCACTTTTCCCCACTTTGTTTCAAAAGTAGCCAAAAGATTACTAGTCAGCAATAGTTTTTAGTAAAAAAAACAAGAAATTTTTAGGTGGAATTTTTGGAAAGCAAGCCGTCGAATTAAAATGGATAAATCGGCTAAATTGATTGAAAAAGGGAAGAAAATTCACTTTAGATCTTGGGAAATGCAAGTCGTTTTCACATTAGCCTGGCTCAAGTAGAGGGATCTCCCAAGAAAATAATGCCTCTTGAAATTTTAGGTTAAACACCCACAAAAATCAACCGCACATTTGGCCTTTGTTTTTTGCAAAGAATTGAAATTTATTTGATTCTATTTAAACCAATTTTGAATCGCTTTTTCTCCCTTTTCTAGGGATTTTCTAAAAAGTTCACCTATCCAGGGCCAGGTTCCCGCGATTTTGGCAAGTAGCCCTCTGGATTCTGGAATACAGACTAACACACGTGGACGCTCCATCACCCCCAGGATCACCTGCACCACCTCATTGGGCTCCAGCACTTTTTTGGGACCACTGAAGGTCAACTTGGCTTCTTCAGGGTAGCCCAATTGAAGATCCAGCATCGGGGTATTCACCAAATCAGGACAAATCACGCTCACCAACACCCCATAACGCTTCAACTCTGCTGCCACGGACAAGGAAAATCGCACCGCAAATTTAGAGGCCGAATACAAACTCAAGCCCGAAACGGGAGCCAATCCTGCCAAGGAAGAAATGTTCAAAATATGCCCAAAACCTTGGTCCTTCATCACCCTGCCCACTACCGTGGTTCCCAAAATGCTTCCCTTGGCATTGCAATCCATGTGGTAATCGATATCCTCCAGGGAAAAGCTATCCACAAATCCAGGGCGAATCACACCTGCACAATTAATCAAATGGGAAATTGGCAGCCCCAACTTCTTAGCGGTTTCCACCACCCGAAACCAAGTGGCCTCCTGAGCCACATCCCCATCCACTCCTAGCACAGCCGCACTGCCTTGGGCAAGATTTTCAAGTTTTTCCGCATCCAGATCCACCAGAATTAAAGGAATTTTTCGCTCCAAAAATGTGTGCACTAGCTGCTTTCCAATGCCACTGGCAGCGCCAGTAAGAACAATCAGGGTTGGGTTCATGGGTTTCAAGTAAAGCTGAAAAGTAGGGAAAGAAACTTAAAAATCCCGAAGGTTCATTTTTTGTAGCTTTATCAAAAATCAGCACCCATTTTGAAGGGTTTTGAACTAAATTTGAGAAACAACTCCAAAATCCAACCATGGACCACCCACTCGCTGATTCCCACTACGACCTGTTGATCCTTGGGGCCGGTCCCATCGGACTCGCTTGTGGCATTGAAGCCAAGAAAGCAGGCCTGAACTACCTCATTCTCGAAAAAGGCGCCCTCTGCAACTCCATTTACAACTACCCGGTCAACATGACTTTTTTTTCCACTTCAGAGCGGTTGGAGCTGGCCG
>JGI25920J50251_10000241_pt1 | contig 17751 bp, 15 predicted proteins | sample LauGreBMM110DCMD_2_FD_50251 | JGI IMG/M metagenome (IMG submission 50251) | reverse complement strand
GTGATGCGGGTCGGGATCATCGGGGGCGGATTGATGGGGCGCGAAGCCGCGAGCGCTTTCGGGCGGTGGTTCGTGCTGGAAAATTTCCCGGTGAAGGCCGAGCTCGTCGCGGTCTGCGACCTCCAGGACAAGCTGCTCGACTGGTTCCGGCAGGTCCCGACCGTGAAGCTGCTCACCAAGGACCACCACGAGCTGCTCCGTTCGGCGGATGTCGATGTGGTGTACGTGGCGGTGCCCCACCACCTTCATGCCTCGATCTATCTCGACGTGCTCGCGGCGGGCAAGGACCTGCTGGCCGAAAAGCCGTTCGGCATCGACCTCGCGGACGCTCGCCGGATCCGCGATGCCGCTTCGGCCTCGGGCCGTTTCGTCCGGTGCAGCAGCGAGTTCCCGTTCCTGCCCGGGGCACAGCGCGTCGTGCAAGCGGCGCGGTCCGGCAAACTGGGCAAGCTGCTCGAGATCCGCTCCTGCTTCTGGCATGCGAGCGACCTCGATCCAGCGAAACCGGTGAACTGGAAACGCCAGGTGAAGACCTGCGGCGAGATCGGCGTGATGGGCGACCTCGGGATGCATGTGGTCCACGTCCCGTTCCGTCTCGGTTGGAACCCGAAACGGGTCTATGCCCAGCTCCAGAAGATCTACACGCAGCGTCCCGACGGGAAGGGCGGCATGGCGGAATGCGACACCTGGGACAATGCGATGCTCCATTGCGAAGTAGAGGTCGAAGGCCGTGAAGTACCGATGCGGCTCGAGACCAAACGCATGGCGCCCGGCGCGACGAACACCTGGTCGGTCGAGGTGCTCGGGACCGACGGCGGTGTCCGCTACTCGACCGCGGAGCCGAAGTCGCTCTGGGTGTTCGAGCGCCTCAAGGAGCAGCAGTGGAGCCGCATCGAACTCGGATTCCAGACGCCGTTCCAGACGATCACCGGCGGCATCTTCGAACCCGGTTTCCCCGACTGCTTCCTCCAGATGTGGGCGGCGTATGCCGCCGAACGAGCCGGCGCGCTCGGGGACAAGTTCGGATGCGTGACACCGGACGAAGCAGTCCGGAGCCACGAATTGTTCGCGGCCGCCTTGCGATCCCACACGATCAAGGCCGCCGTGGCGCTCTGAACCCGGTGCCGGCGCCCGCAGGGAACGGCACAAATCTGGCCGGTCCTCGAAGGTGTCCCCGTCCGGTCGGCCCGCAAAACGAACCGGCGGCCACCGGACACCCCGCACGTGCAGAGATGGGTTGAGTGCGCAGTTCTTGCTCTCTGAACGCACAAGCCAGGTGTCCGGTAACCGCCTAGGTTGAGAGAAGCTGTCCGAGTGCCAGATAGGTCGCATCTCAGTTCTGCGAACCGACTGGCACCAAGGAGGGTCTTTGTCGCTGCCGCTGGGCGAAAACCGCCCATCCGGTGCGCACTTTACCGCTCGGCACGGAGACCTGGGTCCGCCCCGCCCCCCACAGAGGCCCTGTCGATGAGCATCTTGAGTATCACGGCCCTCCTGTTTTCACCTTCAACGTCGGGCATTTTCAACTAACCTCGGGGGGTGACGTTGAACGAGCAGATGACCCAGCTGGCCCGGCAAGCCAAAGCAGCTTCCCGCGAACTGGCCCGGTTGGAGACCTCCGAAAAGGACCGGGCATTGCGCGCGATGGCCGATGCTCTGGAGGCCGCCGGCCCCGAGCTCCAGGCCGCCAACGCGAAAGACCTCGAGGTCGGCCGCTCGTTGGCGCTCTCCGCGGCCATGCTCGACCGCCTCGCTCTCGACCCGGAACGCATCACCGCCATGGCCGCGGGACTCCGCGAGGTCGCGGCGTTGCCCGACCCGGTCGGCCGTGTCCTGGACGATCGCACCCGCCCCAACGGCCTCCGGTTGCAGAAGATCGCCGTCCCGCTCGGTGTCGTCGTGATCATCTACGAATCGCGTCCGAACGTGACCGCGGATGCCGCGAGCCTCTGCTTCAAGACGGGCAACGCCACGATCCTCCGCGGCGGGAAAGAAGCGCTGAACTCGAACCAGCTCATCGCCCGGACGATGATCGAGGCCGGCCGGTCCGCGCTCGGTGACCGCTTCCCGGTCCACGCCGTCCAGGTCGTGCCCACGACCGATCGCGAGGCCATCCCCGCCCTGCTCTCGCTCACGCAGTACGTCGACCTCTGCATGCCGCGGGGCGGCGAAGGATTGATCCGCGCCGTGACCGCGTGCTCCAAGGTGCCGGTGATCAAGCATTACAAAGGCGTCTGCCACGTCTTCGTCGACCGCGCGGCGGACCTCGCGATGGCCGTCGAGATCCTGCTGAACTCCAAGGCGCAGCGCCCCTCGGCCTGCAACGCCGCGGAGACGCTGCTGGTGGACCGCCCGGTCGCCGCGCGGTTCCTGCCCGAAGCCGCGGCACGGCTCGGCGCGAAAAAGGTCGAGCTCCGTTGCGACGCCTCGTCGCTGGCCTTGTTGGAGCCGCTGGCCTCCGCCGGCTCGGTCCGACTCGTCGCCTCATCGGACGCGGATTATTTCAACGAGTACAACGACTACGTGCTGAACGTGCGGGTCGTCGACGGGCTCCAGTCCGCGGTGGACCACATCCACCACTACGGCTCCGCGCACAGCGACGGGCTCCAGTCCGCGGTGGACCACATCCACCACTACGGCTCCGCGCACAGCGACACCATCGTCACCGCGGACGAGCCGACGGCGCGGCGGTTCTTGGCCGACGTCGATTCGGCAGCGGTCTATTGGAACGCCTCGACGCGCTTCACCGACGGCGCCGAGTTCGGGCTCGGCGCCGANATCGGCATCAGCACCGACAAGCTGCACGCCCGCGGCCCGATGGGCCTGGAAGAGCTCTGCAGCTACAAGTGGATCGGCACCGGGACGGGCCAGGTGCGGAAGTAGCCGCCGGCCGAGGGTTTTCGCGCTGGGCGACGTCCGGCGGCCCGGACATTATGGGACTCATGATGCGCCGCGCCTTCACGTTGATCGAGTTGTTGGTCGTGATCGCCATCATCGCGATCCTGGCCGGGATGCTCCTGCCCGCTCTCAGCCGGGCCAAGGCCAAGGCGCAGGGGGCCGCCTGCCTCTCCAACCTGAAGCAGCTCCAGCTCGGCGGGCAGCTCTACTCGGACGACCACGTGGACCGCTACGTGAACAACCACGGCGTCGGCGAGACCCGCGCCAAACGGCAGAACTGGGTCAACCACGTGCTCAACTGGGAGGACAACGAGGAGAACACCAACATCGTCTATCTCACCGACGCGCTGCTCGGCCGCTACGTCGGCCGGTCCGTGCCGGTGTTCAGATGCCCGTCGGACACGTCGCGGTCGTCGGTCGGTCCCCGGACGCGGAGCTTCTCGATGAACTCCTTGGTCGGCGACCCGGGCGAGCTCACCAACAAGTTCAACCCGTCGTTCACCCAGTTCTTCAAGGACACAGCGGTGACCGCGCCGGTGAACACGTTCGTCTATCTCGACGAACATCCCGACACCTTGAACGACGGCTTCTTCATGAACCGGCTCGAGGAGACGCCGAAGTGGGGCAACCTCCCGGCCAGCCACCACAACGGCGCGGGCAACCTCGTCTTCGCCGACGGCCACACCGAGACGCATCGCTGGGCGGTGACCACCGGCCCCTCGTCGACCCTCCGCCCGAACGTGAAAGGCGGCGCCGGCGGCATCTTCGTCGTCGACGTGCTGACCGATTGGGACTGGCTGAAGGAGCGGACGAGCGTCGTCCACCGGTGAGCCGGAGCGGCGACGTGCGGAAGAACACGTGCTCGGGGCGGTCCACGCTCCACGCGGTGCCGCTCGTCGTTTCATCGGCTGACTTCCCGGATCGCCACCNGTAATCTTCGGGTTCGATGAAGATCGATTCCCATCANCATTTCTGGAGCTACGACGCCGCGCGGTACCCGTGGATCCCGGCAGGATCGCCGCTCCAGCGCGANTGGCTGCCGGAGGACCTCGGACAGCTCCAACGACCGCTCGGGTTCGACGGGTCCATCGCGGTGCAGGCGCGCCAATCGCTGNAGGAATCGCGCTGGCTGCTCGCGCTCGCCGACGCGGATCCGCGGATCAAGGGCGTCGTGGGCTGGGTCGATCTCCGGTCCGAGCGCGTCGAGGACGAGCTCGCGGAGTTGGCGACCCATCCGCGTTTCGTCGGGGTCCGCCATGTGGTGCAGGATGAGCCGGACGACAACTTTCTGCTGCGGCCCGAATTCGTGCGCGGCATCGGCAAACTCGGGCAGTTCCGGCTGACTTACGATCTCCTGCTTTTCCCCAAGCAACTACCGGCGGCGATCGAGCTGGTGCGCCGCTTCCCGGAGCAGCCGTTCGTGCTCGATCACCTCGCCAAACCTTTCATCAAGGCCGGCACGCTCTCGCCGTGGCGCCAGCAGATCGGGGAGTTGGCGAAGTCGCCGAACGTGCTGTGCAAGGTGTCCGGCATGGTCACCGAGGCCGACCACCGCGCTTGGCAGCCCGATGATCTCCGGCCCTATCTCGATGTGGCCTTCGCGGCGTTCGGCGAGGACCGCCTGATGTTCGGCTCGGACTGGCCGGTGTGTCTGCTCGCGGCCAGCTACGAGCAGACCTTCGGCGTGGTGCGTGACTATGCCGCGCAGTGCTCCGCGGAGGCCCAGGCCAAGCTGCTCGGCGGGAACGCGGCGAAGTTCTACCTCGGCCGCAAGTGAGGCCGGCAAACGTCAGGGGATGTGGGCGGGATGCCCTGCTGCCCGCAGCAGTTCCAAGGGAAACCGGCCACCATGCACCAACCCGAAGGCGGGTCGTCTTCGTCCGGGTCGCGGGGCAACCCGCCCACAGGACCGGACGATAAAAGACCTCCGCCGGGCAACCGGCGGAGGCTGGGTTGAACAACACGAAATGGCTCAGAAAATCCGCGAGACGGAGAGGGTGACCAGATAGTCCGCGAAAGCGGCGTCTCCATGGCGGCCCTTCTGGATGTCCCAGTAGCTGCGCTCGCGGTTGGCTTCGAGGCGCCAAGGAACGGTCACCGCGACGTTCCATTTGCCGGGCATCCAGTTGATGCCGGGTTCGATGGCGATGGCATAGCCCGGTCGGCGGAAGCCCTCTTTGTCGCCCGCGTTGCCGTTGAGGTCCTCGACCGGGATGCCTTCCATCCGGCAGCCGAGGCTGAGGGAGAGCCCGTGCTTGCGGCTGACCATGTAGCTAAATCCGGTCCGGAACAGATATTGGTCCGTGATGGCCATGCCGTTGTCGGTGGGCACGCCGGCGATATCTGGGCCGGCATCGCGACGTGTGGTCGGGCTCGGGGTGCCGTTCACGTTGGCCGGGTTGAAGAGGTAGTAGGCCTGCGCGTAGCCGGTCCAGCGGGGGAAGAACTCGCGGTAGGAGTTGAACTCTAGGGTCGCGCCCCAGCCGCCGTCGCCCGGTTGGATGGATTGGTCCACGTTCCGCCGCACCGGCTGGATGTCCACGCCGGCCGTGGGATCCTGGTCCTGATAGAAGATGTCGTCGGCTTGGAAGTCACCGGTCGGAGCCTTGAGGCCGAGGCTGAGCTGGATGTTGCCCTTGGGCTGCTTGGCCGGATCCCACAGCCAGACACCGAGGGTGGCCCGGGTGTCACCGAGGCCGCTCGCGGTCGTCTCGTTGCGCACCCCGCTGTGCTCGTAGGGGGCCGAGCGGATGTGATGCACGAAGGGCAGGGTGAGCGTGGCGCTGTAGCGCGGGGTGAACTGGTAGGTGATGCTGGCGTCGATGAAGCTGGAGTAGTTGATGACCTCGGTGCCATTGGCGAAGCGGGTCACGTTCTCACGGTCACCGGAGAAATGGCGGTCCGACTTGAAGAAGCGGTAGCCGACGCTGGCCAGCCAAGTGTCGCCGACCAAACCGCCTTCGCCGCTGTGCGCGTGGTTCAGCGTGCACATGCCGCCGCCGCGGACGGCGACGCAGCCTTGGGCGTGTGCTTGGTGGAGGTTGCCGGTGGTGGAAAGGGCGATCAGCAGGCCTCCGGACAAACCTGCGATGCCACGTTGAGTGGAGCTCATATGAGTCATGGAACAAGAGATTGATAGATCAAGTCCGGCAGGCCAGGACCGTCTAATGGGGTGGATGGGCGGTAGGTTGGGGCCACCTGCTTCCCGGTGGGGCGAACTGCTGGCGGCCCTGCCCAAACTACATCGCGCCTTGCGACCGGCTCTGCACGAGCAGCGTGAAATGCCCGAGGGTCCGCCTCAGCACCACCGCCGCGCCGAACACCTCGCCGAGCCGCGCCGACGTGAGCGTCCGCCGCAGGCCGCCCGCCGCGACCACCGCACCGGCGCGCAACAGCAGCGCGTGGGTGAACACCGGCGTGATCTCCTCCACATGGTGCGTCACGAACACGAGCGTGGGCGCGTCCGGCGTGCGGGCAAGCCGGCTGAGGAACTGCAGGAAATGCTCGCGGGCGACCGGATCAAGGCCGGCACACGGCTCGTCGAGGATGAGCAGCTTCGGCCTGCCCATCAGGGCGCGACCGATCAGCACGCGCTGGCGTTCGCCTTGGCTGAGCACGGCCCACGGCCGCGTCGCCAAGTGCCCGCATTCGACCAAGTCCAAGAGCATCTTGGCCCGCTGGCGTTCGCCGCGCGAGGGTGTGCCCCAGAAGTCGATCACGGCGCGCTTGCCGCTGGCGACGGTGAGGAGCGCCGGCTCGCTGTCCGCCATCAATTGCCGGACGGACGAGCTCACAAGGCCGATGCGCGTGCGGAGCTCCCGCCAATCGGTCTCGCCGTAGCGATGGCCCAGCAGCGTGATCTCGCCCGACGTGGGCATGAGATAGCCGGTGAGGGCCGCGAGCAGCGACGTCTTGCCCGAACCGTTGGCGCCGAGCACGACCCAATGCTGGCCGGGTTCCACGCGCCACGAGAGGTCGCGCAAGATGACCGTGCCGTCGCGGACGATGGTGAGCCCGCGGATGTCGAGGACCGGGGCGTTCACCGTTTCCCGTAGATCCGGTTGGCCTCTTCGAGCGTCTCCTTCGAACCGATGTCGTACCAGATCCCGGGCACGCTCCAGGTGAGCACCGGGACACGCGGGTAGAGCCATTGGATGAGACGGCCCGGCTGGTCCGGGTTGTTGCCCTCGGCGACGTACTGGCGGATCAGCGGCAGCGTGGCCCGCGGATAGTAGTAGAGCGCGATGCCGATGAGCGTGCTCGCCGGGTCCTGCGGCTTCTCGACGAAGCTCGTGATGCGGCCGGTCGCGTCGGTGTCGACGACGCCGTACTGCTTCGCGAGTTCGAGCGAACCGACGTCATGGATGCCGAGGACCGGCTGGCCCTTCTCGCGACAGAAGATGCCGAACTTCTCGATCGACTGGCTGAAGAGATTGTCGCCCGCGACCACGATGAGGTCGTCGTCCACCTGCTCGCGGTCGAGCACGAGGGCGAGGTCGCCGATGGCGCCGAGCTTGTTGGAGTCATCGGTGGAGCCGTCGTTCACGATCGTGAAATCGAGCTTCGCCTTGGTGGCGCGGTACTGGTCCGCCCACTTCTGGAAATGACCGGCGAACTTGGCGTTCGTGACGAGGTAGACGCGGTCGATGCCGGGGATGGGCGCGATGTTGTCGAGCACGTAGTCGATCATCGGCTTCCCGGCGACCGGCAGCAGCGGCTTGGGCTGCGTGATCGTGAGCGGATAGAGGCGCGTGGCGTAGCCGGCGGCGAGGATGAGGACTTTCATTGGCGATTGCCCGGATGGCGGAGAGAACGCTGTGCATGAACGCCGGAGAAATCAAAGCCGGTTCTTCGCGGCGCGCCGCCCGCCACGTCCGGCATCGTCCGGCTCCGCTGCTCTCCTCCGGCAGCGAACGTCGACAAAGGTCGGCGGACCGAGGAACCTCCGTAGAGTGAGCCGCCGGCCTCCCATGGCGGTGCCCAAGATGAACCTTCTGGATCGTCACCTCGGTCGGACCCTCGACGGAAAATATCGCCTGGAACGCCTGCTCGGGCGGGGCGGGATGGGCGCGGTCTATCTCGCCACCCACGTCGGCACGGACCGCCAAGTGGCGGTGAAGCTCATCAACCCGCAGCTCATGGATCGCCCGGAGTCCATCGAGCGGTTCCAACGCGAGGCCAGGGCCGCCGGACGGCTGCGCCACCCCCACATCGTCGATGTGACCGACTTCGGCTTCGCGCCCACGTCCGACGGCAGCATCGCCTATCTCGTCATGGAGTACCTGGACGGCTGCAGCCTCGCCACCGTGCTGGCGGAGGAGCCCCGTCTTCCCCTCCAGCGGGCGGTCGAGATCCTCGAACAGGTCTGCAGCGCGGTCCAGGAGGCGCACCGGCAGGGCATCGTCCACCGCGACCTCAAGCCGGACAATATCTGGCTCGAACCGAACGGCCTCGGCGGCTACCGCGCCAAGGTGCTCGACTTCGGCATCGCCAAGGTCGGGGAGCACGACGCGCCGATGGTCGGTCCGGCTCCGGCCCAGGCACGATCCGGCGGCGAAGCGCGGCCCACCATCCATGTCACGCCCTTGGCCACCGGAGAGCTGCCGCCCGGCGCGGATCCCGGGGCCGTCCTGTCGTCGCCGACACCACCCACGCCCGCGGTCCCGGTCGCCGGAAGCGGGCGCGCATCGCCGTCGCCCACCGGGACCACGCCCGACGCGCACCTCACCCGCCCCGGCGCGATCCTCGGCACTCCTTGGTTCATGTCGCCCGAGCAGTGCCGGGGCGACACCTTGGACGCGCGCTCCGACATCTACAGCCTCGGGGTGATCGCCTATCAGATGCTCGCCGGCACGCCGCCTTTTCCGGGCGAAGCCAGCGCCGTGCTGAAGGCCCACCTCGACGATCCGCCGCCGCCGCTGCGGGGACACGCGCGGCATGTGCCCGAAGGCGTGGCCAAGGTCATCATGGCCGCGTTGGCGAAGGCTCCCGCCGACCGCCCCCCATCGGCCCTGGCGTTCTCCAACGCGGTCCGGGCCAATGCCGACGGTCTGGGGCGCCTCTACCGGCAGGCGTTCTCGCTCTATAGCGAGTATCTCCCCTCGTTCCTGCTCCTGTCGGTGCTGGCACACGCACCGTCGATCGCACTCTCGTTGGGCACCATCCTGCTGCAGCTCGCAACTTATCCAGCGAGCGGTCCCGCCACCGGCAGCTTCGCCGTGCTGCAGGGGGTCCTGAAGGCCCTGGCCAGCTTCCTGACGCCATCGGTCATCTCGGGCGTCACCGCCATCATCGTCGCCCAGTTGGCGGTGGCCCCGTTCCAGCCGGTGCGGCTGCGCCCCGCCTTCGTCGTGCTCCTGCGGAACTGGAGGCCGTTCCTTTGGACCGGCTTCCAGGCCACCTTGCGGATCGCCCTCGGGTTCCTGCTGCTGTTCCTGCCCGGGATCTTGATGCTCGCGCGCTATTCGTTCTGGCCGGCGGTGGTGCTGATGGAAGGGTCGACGTCCAAGCCGGCGCTCGCCCGGTCGCACCTGTTGGCCTCCCGATCGTGGCCCGGCGTGGTCATCAGCGCCTGCGTCGCGACCCTGTTCACGGTCGCTTTCCCCGTGGCGGCCCGGCACCTGATGGCCGGGGCCATGGGCGTCCCGGCCACCGCCGATAGCGGGCTGCGGTCGACCATCGCCTCCGAGCTCGCGGGCCTCACGAGCATCCTCCTCGATCCGGTGCTGTCGATCGTGCCGGCCCTTCTCTACATCAAGCTCCGCCAGTTGGGCGGCGAGACCCCCACGGAGATGATGGCCCACCTCGAGGAAGAATCCGGCACCAGCCGCTGGGAGACGCGCTTGCGCTGGCGCTCCAGGACCGGCACGCCGCCCCGCACCCGCTGAGGCCCGGCCTCGTCGAAGGCAGGGATCCCCGCGCCGTCCCCGACCTCACCCCCTCCTCACCCCTCGGTGAAGAGCTCCGGCGCGCAGGCCTTCGCCACCGCGAGCGAAAGCGCCTGGATACGTGCGGCGCTGGGGCAGGCCAAGGCTTCGGCCGCCAGCGCCTTCGCCTCGGCCAGCTTGAGCCGGCGCAGGAGGAACTTCGCGGCCGGCAGGACCGCGGGGGTCGCGCTCAGCTCGTCCACGCCCAGACCCACGAGCAGCGGGATCGCGGCCGGATCGCCGGCCATCTCGCCGCATACCCCGACCCAGCGGCCACGGGCGTGCGCCGCTTCCACGGTGAGCTGGATCAACCGGAGGATCGCCGGATGCGTCGGCGTGTGCAGGTGGGCGACCCGCTGGTTCAAGCGGTCCACCGCGAGGGTGTACTGGGTGAGGTCGTTCGTGCCGAGGCTGAAGAAATCCGCGTGCTNGGCGAGCGCCGGCGCGATCAGCGCCGCGGACGGGATCTCGATCATCACCCCCACCTCCATCCGCTCGTCGAAAGCCACGCCGTCCCGCCGGAGCTCGGCCCGGCATCCTTCGAGCAGCGCGTTGGCCGCGAGCAGTTCGTCGAGGCACGAGATCATCGGGTACATCAGCTTCACGTTGCCATGGGCGCTGGCCCGGAGCACGGCCCGGAGCTGCGGCCGGAAGAGGGCCGGATCCGCCAAGCTGATGCGGATCGCGCGCCAGCCGAGGAACGGATTGGCCTCGGGGTGCTGGCCGGCGAAGAGCTTGTCGCCGCCGAGGTCGAGCGTGCGGATGACCACCGGCGCGGGCGCGCACGCCTCGGCGACGGCGCGGTAGGCGACGTACTGCTTCTCCTCGTCCGGCGCCGCTCCGGGTTCGAGGAAGAGGAACTCGGTGCGGAAGAGCCCCACGCCCTCGGCGCCGGATTCCTTCACCGCGGCGATGTCGCCCGGGTCCTCGATGTTGGCGGCGAGGACGAGGCGGACGCCGTCCATCGTGATCGCCGGCTGACCGCGCAGGTCGCGGAGACGCTCGTCCAACGCGGCGCGGCGTTCGCGGATCTGGCCGTACTGGAAGAGCGTGGCGTCGGTCGGGTTGACGGTCAGCGCGCCGCCATGGCCGTCGATCAGGGCGTACTCACCGTTGCGGACCTTGCGGGTCACGTCGCCGAGGCCGACCACCGCGGGGATGCTGAGCTTCCGGGCGATGATCGCCGTGTGGCTCGTCTTCCCGCCGACATCGGTCGCGAAGCCGAGCACCTTGCTCCGGTCTAGCATCGCCGTCGTGCTCGGCGACAGGTCGTGCGCGACCACGATGACCGGCCCGGTCAGGCGCGACAGATCGGATTCGCCGACGATGCCGAGCAGGTTGTCCAGGACCCGCGTCGAGAGATCGCGCAGGTCCGCCGCCCGTTCGCGGAGGTAATCGTCGTCCGCCGCCTCGAGCGCGGCGGCGTACTTGCCGGCGACCGCGTGGAAGGCGGACGCGGCGTTCTCCCGGTCGCCGCGGACACGCGAGCCCACCTGGTCGAGCAGCGACGGGTCTTCCAGGACCATCAGGTGGGCCTCGAAGATCCCGGCCTCCTGCGCGCCCATCGCCGCGCTGACGCGGCGTTGCACGTCGGCGATCTGGCGGCGTGTCTCGACGAGAGCGTCCTGGAACCGCGCCATCTCGGCATCGACCTCGCCCTCCTCCAACCGGTGCTGCGGGATCTCTTGCGACGCTTGGCCGAGACGGAGGATGCGCGCGTGGGCGACGCCGCCGGCGACGGCGATGCCGCGATAGACCCTTTCTCCAGCGGGTTCGCGCTCAGGCATGCCGGACCATCACACGGTGAACAGCGAGGAGGGAAAGCGTTTTTGGGGGTACATGCCCTGTTTCCCAAGTCCAGCGGGCTGGAGCGGCCCTGGGCGACGACCTTTTCGGGCGAGCTCTTGCCGCGCGACGCCGGCGCTCTAGGCTCGCCGCCATGCGCACCGGATCGCTCCAGTTCCTCGAGACGCTCGTCAACACCCCCAGCCCGGTCGGCCACGAGACCCGCGGCCAACGCGTGTGGCTCGACCATGTGGCGGCGTTCGCGGACGAGACGTTCTCCGACGCCTACGGCAACTGCGTCGCCGTCGCCAACAAAGGCGGCTCGCCGCGCATCATGCTCGCCGCGCACGCCGACGAGATCGCCATGGCGGTCAACCACGTCACCGAGGCCGGCTACATCCACGTGCGCCGCATGGGCGGCATCGACCCGGCCATCACCAAGGCCCAGCGCGTGACCATCCACACCCGCGGCGGACCGGTCCTCGCGGTCGTCGGCAACGTGGCGCCGCACCTGCAGAAGATGGAAGGCGAGCCCAAGGCGCCGAAGATCCACGACCTCTTCCTCGACATCGGTGTCGGCAGCAAAGCGGAGGCGCTGAAACTCGTGCGCATCGGCGACCCGATCACGTTGAACGACCGGTTCGAGATGTTGCGCGGGGACCTCGCGGTCGCTCGGGCCTTCGACAACCGCATCGGCACCTGGGCCGTCGCCGAGACGCTCCGCCTGCTCAAGGAGCACGGCGGGAAGTTCGCGGCGGAGGTCTGCGCCGTCTCGAACATCCAGGAGGAGGTCGGCCTGCTCGGCGCGCGCCAGATCGCCTACTCGCTCAAACCCGACGTCGCGCTCGTGGTGGACGTGACCCACGCGACCGATTATCCGACCGTGAGCAAGGAGCAGCACGGCGACATCCGGATCGGCGCGGGGCCGGCGCTCACCCACGGCGGTTGCAACCATCCCGAGGTCGTCGCGCGGCTCGAGCAGTTGGCCGAGGCCAAAGGCATCCCGCTCCAGCACGAGGCGATGAGCGCGAGCAGCGGCACCGACACCGATGTGATCTTCTGGACGCGCGGCGGCATCCCGAGCGCGCTGATCAGCCTGCCGAACCGCTACATGCACTCGCCGGTCGAGGTCGTGTCGCTGAAGGACCTCGAACAGATCCCGGTGCTGATGGCCGAGTTCGTCCTCAGCGTGAAGGCCGGCGAGGCCTTCAAGGTGCGGATCTGAACCGGGACACCGCAGGCGCAACCAGCGTGGACCACCCTGCCCCGCGCGGCGTCCTCCGCCCTCGCTCCTTCATCGCTGTTCACCCGCGTCGTCCGTTCGCGTAGCTTCGGCGCGTGACCAACCTCATCGACGGGCGCGCCATCGCGCAGCAGATCCACACCGAGACCGGCCGGCGCGTCGCGTCGCTCAAGGACCGGGGCATCACGCCGGGACTCGTCTTCATCCGTGTCGGCGAGGATCCCGCGTCGCAGGTGTACGTCGGGATGAAGGAGAAGAAGTCCGCCGAACTGGGCATCCGCTCGGTCACGCGCGTCCTGCCGGCCGCGACCTCCGAGGCCGATCTGCTCGCGCTCATCAGCCAGCTCAACGCGGACCCGCAATGGCACGGCATCCTCGTCCAGGCTCCCCTGCCCCGCCACATCGACCAGGCCACCGTCTACGCCCACGTCGCCCCTTCCAAGGATGTCGACGGGTTCCATCCGCTCAACGTCGGCAAACTCATGCTCGGCGACGCGGACGGCTTCATCCCCTGCACCCCGGGCGGCGTGCATGAGCTGCTCGTCCGGTCGGGCGTGAAGCTCGAAGGCGCGGAGGTCGTGGTCCTTGGCCGCGGCAACATCGTGGGCAAGCCGATGGCCTCGATCCTCCTCCAGAAAAGCAAGAACGCGAACAGCACCGTCACCGTCGTCCACAGCGGCACGCGCGATGTCGCCGGACATTGCCGCCGCGCCGATGTGCTCATCGCGGCGATGGGCGTCCCGGAGTTCGTGAAGGCCGACATGGTGAAACCCGGTGCCGTCGTCATCGATGTCGGTGTGAACCGCGTGCCGGACGCATCCGCGAAATCCGGCACCCGGCTCGTCGGCGACGTCGCCTTCGCCGAGGTCCAACCGGTCGCCGGCCTCATCACGCCGAACCCCGGCGGCGTCGGCCCCATGACCATCGCCATGCTCCTCGCCAACACGGCGCGTGCCGCGGAGTCGGCGGGCCGTTGACCTCGTCGGGCAGCGGGACCGAAGACGACCGCAGGATCTCAGCTCTCCAGCGGCGTCGAGCTCAGGGCCTTCAGCACCTGTTCAGGCGGATCCTTGACGAAGAAGCCCAATCCATCCGCGCAGAGGAACTGCGTCGCAGGGTCGGCGTATCTCACGGCGACCACCCGGCTGACCTTCCCATGGATGAGGTCGTCGCTCTCGGACTCCGTCAGGGTGATGGATCGCATGACCTCCGACGCTGCAGGAGTCGGACGCCGTCCGACAGGATCCCCTCGACCGGTCCCTGCCGGATGGACCGACTGCACCGAATCAGGATCCACTGGCCCGCCCCGCGGTCTTTATCTGGACATAGGTATCCACTTATCTAACATAAGATAAAATCAGTCGGAGTCATCGCCGCGGGTCAAGTCGATGACAGCCGCCCGGAAACGGAAGGAAAGATGATGAGATACGGAACGTTCTATCAACGGGTGGCCGCGTCTTTGATCGACATACTGGTGTTGCTGCCCACCTTTATCGCTGTGGAGTGGATCTCGGGCTCTTCAAAGGCTGTGGAGATGTCGCTGCTCTTGCCGGCGGCTTTGCTCTGGATCGGCTATTACACCTGCTTCCACGCCCGGTTCGGCCAGACGGTCGGCAAACGGGTCATGGGGATCCAGGTGGTCCGCTTGGACGGCAACGTGATCGGTTGGCGCGAGGCGTGGCTCCGCAGCGCGGTCACGGCTGTGATCTCGATGATCCAGGTCGTGGCTTCGTGGGTCGCCCTTTCGAGGATCGGGGATGATGGGGCCTTCGAGGGTCTTGGATGGCAACAACGCGGCACACTGCTCTCGCAGCACGCACCGGCGTGGTCCTCGTGGATCCAGGGTGTCTACTTCGCGTGGTTCTGGGGTGCGGTCGTCGTGATGTTGTTCCACCGCGAGCGCCGCTCGTTGCATGACTTCATCGCCGGCACGGTGGTGGTCCAAGAACCGGGGTCCGAATAGGCACCCTTGGTCGCCACCTGAGGCCGGGGTGCCCGGTCTCGTCCCGCGGAAAGGGCCACGCGCGGCTCCACCGTGGAACCAAGCGTCCACATCGGTCAGGCGCGACAGCCCTTCGCGGAGCTCTCGCCTGACGACGGGACCCCATCGCGGCCCCGTCCCAGAAGGAAGGTCACCATGGTGGGACGGACCTCGGCCTCCCCGCGACCGCGGCTACTCGTGGGTCGCGAACAACGCGTCGGCGAACTGTTTCGCGTCGAACGGCTGGAGGTCCTCGGGCTGCTCGCCCACGCCGATGAACTTCACCGGGATCCCCAGCTCGCGCTGGATGGCCACCACCGCGCCGCCCTTGCTCGTGCCGTCGAGCTTGGTGATCACGAGGCCGGTCAGTTTCACGGCCTTGTGGAATTCGCGCGCCTGGTTCAGCGCGTTCATGCCGGTCGATCCGTCGAGCACGAGCAAGGTCTCATGCGGCGCCCCGGGAAGCTTCTTGTCCATCACGCGATGGACCTTCTGCAGCTCGGCCATGAGGTTGTTCTTGGTGTGGAGACGGCCCGCGGTGTCGATGAACAACCACTTCGCTCCGCGTGATTGCGCGGCGGTGATGGCGTCGTGCGCGACCGATGCCGGATCGGCTTGGTAGGCGCCGGCGATGACGGGCACCTGGAGGCGGTCGCCCCAGAGCTTGAGCTGCTCGATGGCGGCGGCGCGGAAGGTGTCGCACGCGGCCAGCACGGCCGGTTCGCCGCGCTGCTGGACGAGGTGCGCCAGCTTGGCGGACGTCGTGGTCTTGCCCGTCCCGTTCACACCGACGACCGAGACGACGGTCAGGCCGGTCGGCTGTGCGTGGAGTCTCGCATCGCCTTTGCACAGGCTCTGCTCGACCTCGCGCGCGGCGATCTCGACGAAGTCCAGACCGGTGCGGCCCTGCGTCTCGAAGGCCAGCTTCGCGGCGGCGATGATCTGCTGCGTCATCGCGAGCCCGAGATCGGCGCGGAGCAACGCGGCCTCCAGCTCCTCCAGGCTGGCGGCGGTGAGGCGGGGCGAACGGCTGACGATGCGCTTCACCTCGTGGGCGAGCGCCGAAGTCGTCTTGGTGAACGCGGCCTTGAGTTTGTCGAAGAAGCCCATGGGAAAGTCGGATCAACCGACCGGGACCGGTCCAGGAACGGTCGAAGGTGCCGGCATCGGTGGCGTCATCGGCGCCGGTGCGGACGCTGCCGCGGGCCGCCGTCGCTTGAGCAGCTCGACCTGCGAGTAGGGGAGCTTGACGCGGCCGATGAGCGGCTGGCCCTTGCTCATGCCGTGGCAATCGCTCCCCCCTGTCGCCACGAGGGAAAGGTCCGACGCCATCCGCGCGTAGTGGGCCGAGGTCTCGGGATTGTGCTTGGTGTGCCAGCACTCGATGCCGTCCAGACCGGCCGCGACCGCGTCCGGGATGAGCCGGTCGGCGCGGTAGAGGGCCGGATGCGCCAGCACCGCGACACCGCCGACCCCGTGGATCAGATCGATCGCCGTGCTCGCGTCCATCTTCGCCTTGGGCACCCAGGCGGGCCTGCCCTTCTTGAGGAAGCGCTCGAAGGCGTCGTCGAAATCCTTGCAATGGCCGCCCTCGACCAAGGCGCGCGCGAGATGGGGCCGGCCGGGGGCGTTGCAGTTGGCCAGCGCCAAGACACTCTCGGCGGTCAGCGGGATGCCGCGCTGGTTCAACCGGTGGACCATGTCGTGGATGCGGTTGGTCCGGACCGCTTGGAACCCGGCGAGCCGCGACTGGAGCAAAGGGGACGACGCGTCGAGCCAATAGCCGAGGATGTGGACCTCGTGGCCCCGGAGCTCGGCGGTGAGCTCCGCGCCGGGGATGAATTCCAGCTCTTCCTTCGCGCAGGCCGCGGTCATGCGTCCGCAGCCCTCGACGGTGTCGTGGTCGGTGAGTGCGATCGCCGAGAGGCCCGCCGCCTTGGCGCGCCCGGCCAACTCCTCGGGCGAGAACGTGCCGTCAGAGAAATGCGTGTGCGTGTGCAGGTCGGCGAACATCGGAGAAGGTCGGGTCCGGTATCGGGAAGTCAAACCGCCGCCGTCAGCCGGCCACGTCGTCCTTCGGGGTGCGGGCCGGTCGCAGGATCTCGCCTTTCACCTTGTCGAGGATGCCGTTGACGAACTTGCCGCTGTCCTCGGTGGAGAACTTCTTCGCGACGTCGACCGCCTCGTTGATGCTGACCACCGGCGGGATATCGTCGCGGTAGAGCATCTCGTAGATGGCCAGGCGCATGATGTTGCGGTCGACCACGGCGATCCGGTGCATGTCCCAGTTGAGCGCGTGCTTCTTGATGGCGGTGTCGATCACCGGCAGATGGTCGATCACGCCGCGGATCAAGGAATCGGCGAAGAGCCGCATCGCCATCTCATCGGTCGTCGCCAAGGCGGGCTCGATCTTCTCGCCGTAGGTGGGCCCGGGGTGGGCCTCCATGTGGGCGTTGAGCCGCGTGTTCTCCCAGAAATGGTCGATCGCCGCCTGGAGGTTCTCCGGCGGGTTCACATCGTGCTGGAACAGGAACTGCACGGCCCGTTCCCGGGCCTCGCGGCGTTTGCGCATGGGAGCACTGTGCGGAACGGCGCGCCGGGGCGGGAAGCAATTTCTGCCCGGCCGCTCAACGCGTCGACGCCAACCACACGGCGCCGGCCACCGCCACGCCGCCACCGATGAGCGGACGCGCCGACGGACGCTCGCCGTCGAGCCACCACGCCAAGGGCACCACCGCCAGCGGCGTGAGCGCCGTGATCGACATCACCACGCCGGTCGGTTGGACCTGGAACGCCCACTGGTAGCACGCCACGCCCAACGACGGACCGCTCAGCGCGTTGACGACCACCCACGGCCAGGCCCGGCGCCAAGGCGTCCCCGCGGTGGGACCGGACCCGCCGGAGGCCGCCGGGACGCG
>JGI25920J50251_10000240_pt1 | contig 17754 bp, 28 predicted proteins | sample LauGreBMM110DCMD_2_FD_50251 | JGI IMG/M metagenome (IMG submission 50251) | reverse complement strand
CCATAAGATGGCAGAAGCTAATAAGGCTTTTGCACACTACAGGTGGTAATTAATATGTCGACAGCGACTGCAATTGATCTAGCCAAGGTGCGAAATATCGGCATCATGGCCCATATCGATGCTGGTAAGACCACCACCACAGAGCGCATTCTTTTTTACACTGGTATTAACTACAAAATCGGCGAGGTTCATGAGGGCGCAGCCACCATGGACTGGATGGAGCAGGAGCAAGAGCGAGGCATCACTATTACCTCTGCTGCTACAACTTGCGAGTGGCATGGCCACACCATCAACATCATTGATACCCCTGGACACGTTGACTTCACAGTTGAAGTTGAGAGATCACTTTGATGGCGTTGCTGGCGTAGAACCACAATCTGAGACGGTCTGGCGCCAAGCTGATAAGTACAGCGTTCCTCGTATCTGTTTTGTTAACAAACTAGATCGCACCGGTGCAAACTTTGATCGCTGCGTAGAGATGATCGGCACCCGTCTAGGAGCCACAGCTTTAGTACTTCAAGTTCCAATCGGAGTTGAAGGTGACTTTATTGGCGTTGTTGATCTAATTGCCATGAATGCTCTTACCTGGAGAGGTGAGACCCAAAAGGGTGAAGATTATAAAATTGAAGAAATTCCTGCAGATCTAAAAGAAAAATGTGATGCAGCTCGTTTTGCTCTTATTGAAACTCTCTCTGATGCAGATGATGCAATCATGGAGAAATACCTAGAGGGCGCAACTTTGAGTGAAGAAGAGATTATCGCTGGAATTAGACGAGCAACTCTTGCTTATAAGTTAACTCCAGTTCTAACTGGTTCTGCCTTTAAGAATAAGGGCGTTCAACCAATGCTTGATGCCGTTACTCGCTATCTGCCATCACCTCTTGATGTTGATGCGATTAAGGGAACCAAGATGGGCGATAAGAGCGTTGAGATTGATAGAAAGCCAGATCCTTCAGAGCCTTACTCATCACTTGCTTTTAAGATCATGAGCGATCCACACCTTGGAAAGTTAACTTTCGTAAGAATTTACTCTGGAGTTTTAGAATCTGGTACTGGAGTTCTTAACTCCACAAAAGATCGTAAAGAGCGCATCGGCAAGATCTATCGGATGCATGCCAATAAGAGAGAAGAAATTCCACAAGCATCAGCTGGAGATATCATCGCTGTGATGGGTCTTAAGGACACCACCACCGGAGATACGCTCTGCGATATTGATAAGCCAGTGATTTTGGAGTCAATGGATTTCCCAGCTCCAGTTATCCATGTTGCTATTGAGCCAAAGACCAAGGGCGATCAAGAAAAACTTGGCGTTGCGATTCAAAGACTTGCTGAAGAAGATCCAACATTTCATGTTAGAACTGATGAAGAGACCGCGCAGACCATCATTGGTGGAATGGGCGAGCTTCACTTAGAGATTCTTGTTGATCGTATGAAGCGTGAATTTAAAGTTGAGGCAAATGTTGGTAAGCCACAAGTTGCTTATCGCGAGACTCTAAGAAAGCCAGTGCCTCGCTATGACTACACCCATAAGAAGCAGACCGGTGGATCTGGACAGTTTGCAAAGATTCAGATCGCACTTGAGCCACTTCCAGTTGGTGAAGTTGAAGGCGGATATGAATTCGTAAATAAAGTAACCGGTGGTCGCATCCCTAAGGAGTACATCCCTTCCGTTGATGATGGTTGCCAACAGGCGCTACAAAATGGCCCACTTGCTGGTTATCCATTAACTGATGTACGAGTAACTCTTCTTGATGGCGCTTATCACGATGTTGACTCATCGGAGTTGGCCTTCAAGATTGCTGGTATCGCAGCATTTAAGGAAGCGGCAAAACTTGCCGGTCCGGTATTGCTAGAGCCATTGATGAGCGTTGAAGTCACCACTCCTGAAGATTTCATGGGTGATGTCATCGGCGATCTCAATAGCCGTCGTGGACAAATTCAGTCCATGGATGAGCGAGCCGGTGCTCGCATCATAAAGGCGCTAGTTCCACTCTCGGAGATGTTCGGCTATGTCGGAGATCTGCGCAGTAGAACTCAGGGCCGTGCGAGTTACAGCATGCAATTCGATTCCTATGCTGAAGTTCCAGCTGCGGTTTCGAAAGAAATCATCGCGAAGATTCGCGGCGAGTAAGTCAAATCCAATAACGAAATAAAGAAGGAGAAACCACAGTGGCAAAGGCAAAGTTCGAGCGGACAAAGCCGCACGCAAACATTGGCACCATTGGTCACATCGACCACGGTAAGACCACTCTTACTGCTGCGATTTCCAAGGTGCTGCACGACAAATACCCAACCTTAAATGAGGTAAGCGCATTCGATCAGATCGATAAGGCTCCAGAGGAGCGCGCTAGAGGTATTACCATTTCGATTGCACATATCGAATATCAGACAGAGAAGCGTCACTACGCACACGTTGACTGTCCAGGCCATGCTGACTACATCAAGAATATGATCACTGGTGCAGCTCAGATGGATGGAGCAATTCTCGTTGTTGCTGCAACAGATGGACCAATGCCACAGACCAAGGAGCACGTTCTCCTTGCTCGCCAAGTTGGCGTTCCATCAATTGTTGTAGCTCTTAATAAGTCTGACATGGTTGATGACGAGGACATCCTTGGTCTAGTTGAGGAAGAAGTCCGCGATCTACTAACTAAATATGAATTCCCAGGAAAAGACACTCCAATTGTTCGCATCTCAGCTCTTAAGGCTCTCGAAGGAGATGCTGCATGGGGCGAGAAGATCATGGAACTTATGAATGCTGTTGATAATTTCATTCCTCAGCCAGTACGCGAAGTTGATAAGCCATTCTTGATGCCAGTAGAAGATGTATTCACAATTACTGGTCGTGGAACTGTTGTAACTGGTCGTATTGAGCGCGGTATCGTCAAGGTCAACGAAGAAGTTGAAATTGTTGGTATCCGTCCAGATTCACAGAAGACCACAATCACTGGAGTTGAAATGTTCCGCAAGCTTCTTGATGAAGGTCAGGCTGGCGAAAACGTTGGTCTACTTCTTCGTGGTCTAAAGCGTGAAGATGTTGAGCGTGGACAGGTTGTCTGTAAGCCTGGCAGCGTTACACCACACACTGACTTTGAGGCATCTTCTTACATCCTTTCAAAGGATGAGGGCGGACGTCACACACCATTCTTTAACAACTACCGTCCTCAGTTCTACTTCCGCACCACGGATGTAACTGGCGTAGTAACACTTCCATCAGGAACCGAAATGGTTATGCCTGGTGATAACACTGCAATGACTGTGACTCTAATCCAGCCAGTTGCAATGGAAGAGGGTCTGCGTTTTGCTATCCGCGAAGGCGGACGCACTGTTGGCGCAGGTCGTGTAACAAAGATCGTTAAGTAAGTAAAGAAGTAATTAAATGGGGCGCGCTAAGCGCCCCATTTAAAACAAGAAGCACTTAAGTAGAAGCGAGGGAATGAAAATGGCGGGACAGAAGATCCGCATCAGGCTCAAGGCCTATGACCATGAGGTGATTGACTCTTCAGCGAAGAAAATCGTTGAAACAGTTGAGCGCACAGGGGCAACGGTCGCAGGCCCAGTTCCGCTGCCTACTGAGAAGAACACCTATTGCGTGATTCGCTCACCACATAAATACAAAGATAGCCGCGAACATTTTGAGATGCGCACCCATAAGCGCCTAATCGACATCATCGATCCAACTCCTAAGACAGTTGATTCCTTGATGCGTCTTGATCTTCCTGCTGGCGTCGATATTGAGATTAAGCTCTAAGGGGACCTCGAGAACTATGACAACTACTCAATCAAAGGGCAGCGCCATCAAGGGAATCCTTGGCGTTAAGCTCGGTATGACTCAAGTCTTTGATGAAAATAGCCAAGCTATTCCGGTAACGGTTGTGCAGGCAGGTCCATGTGTTGTGACTCAGATCCGCACTTTGGAAAAAGATGGTTATGAAGCTGTGCAATTGGCCTTTGGCGCAATTGATCCAAGAAAAGTTTCAAAGCCAGAATCTGGTCAATTTGCTAAAGCTGGAGTTACTCCAAGAAGGTATGTTGCAGAGCTAAGAACAGCTAGCGCCTCTTCCTACACTGTGGGACAAGAAGTTAAAGCAGATATTTTCACAGCTGGTGAGATCGTTGATGCCCAAGGAACATCTCTGGGTAAGGGATCAGCTGGTGTTATGAAGCGCCACAATTTCAGTGGTTTTGGCGATGGCCATGGTGTTGAGAGAAAACACCGCACCTCAGGATCTATCGGTAACCGCACCACACCTGGACGCGTATTTAAAGGAAAGCGCATGATGGGTCGTATGGGCGTTGAGACCGTTACAGTTCAAAACTTAACTGTGCAAGCAGTTGATGTTGAGAAATCTCTAATTCTTATCAAAGGCGCAATTCCTGGAAGAACCGGGGCGCAGGTCTTTATTCACTCAGCTTCAAAGAAGGCTCTCAGTGAAGTTATCAATAAGGCAGGTGCATAAAGATGTCATTAACTATTGAAATTAAAGATGCAAAAGGTACAAAGGCTGGAACCTTTGATCTTCCTGCAGAAATTTTTGATGTTCAAGTAAATGTGCCACTAATTCATCAAGTAGTTACAGCTCAGCTAAATGCTGCAAGAGCTGGAACTGCTAAGACAAAGAACCGCGGTGAGGTTAGCGGTGGTGGTAAGAAGCCTTTCAAGCAGAAGGGAACAGGAAGAGCTCGTCAGGGTTCAACTCGTTCTCCAAATCAGCGCCATGGTGGCGTTGCTCAAGGACCAGTTCCTCGTAAATACGATGAGCGCACTCCTAAGAAAATGATTAAGGCAGCACTTACTGGAGTCCTCTCAGATCGTGCAAGAAATGAGCGAATCCATATCGTTTCAACCATTGTTGAAAGCGTTAATAGCAAAGCCGCTATCGCTGCAGTTCGTCAATTCTCAGATCGACGCCGGGTACTTGTAGTTCTAGCTCATGGCGAAGAGGCCTCATGGCGCTCACTTCGCAATGAAGAAGATCTACATCTAATCCGTCAGGATCAGCTAAATGCCTACGATGTTGTAGTTGCTGATGACTTGGTATTTTCCAAAAAGGCTATTACTGACTTTGTTGCAGGTCCTAGCAAAGGAAAGAGCGTTACAGCAAGAGCCTTTGAATCAGAGTTAGAGGAGGCCTCAGCATGAGAGATCATCGCGAAGTTTTAATTGCTCCTGTGGTTTCAGAAAAATCATATGGAATGCTCGATGAGAATAAGTACACCTTCATCGTCGCACCAGATGCCAATAAGACTGAGATCAAGATTGCTGTTGAGAAGATTTTCAAAGTTCGTGTTCTTAAAGTCAACACAATGAACCGTGAGGGCAAGAGCAAGATCACTCGTTATGGAGTTGGAAAGCGAAGCGATACTAAGCGCGCAATTGTGCAAATTGCAGCTGGAGATCGCATCGACATCTTTGGAGGCCCTGTCTCCTAGCAATAGGCGATGGGATTAATAAGAAAAGGGATATGACATGGCACTTCGTAAGTTAAGACCGGTAACGCCGAGCTCTCGTGGCCAGAGCGTTTCCGACTTTGCTGAGATCACCCGATCTACTCCAGAGAAGTCACTTATTCGTCCGATTAATTCTCGCGGTGGTCGTAACGCCTCAGGCAAGATCACAACTCGTCATCAAGGCGGGGGACATAAGCGGGCATATCGCGTAATTGATTTCCTACGTAATGATAAAGATGGCGTTCCTGCTGTTATCGCACAAATTGAATACGATCCAAATCGCTCTGCCCGCATTGCACTTGTGCACTTTGCTGATGGCGAGAAGCGCTACATCATCGCTCCTCTTGGCGTTGAGCAGGGAACTAAGATTGAAAATGGCCCAACTGCAGATATTAAGCCTGGCAATAACTTGCCGCTAAGAAATATTCCAGTTGGAACAATGATTCATGCAATTGAAACTCGCCCAGGTGGGGGAGCAAGAATTGCAAGATCTGCTGGAGCATCTGTGCAGTTAGTTGCAAAAGATGGTCCATATGCCCAGCTCCGTATGCCATCTGGCGAGATTAGAAATGTTGATGTCAGATGCCGCGCAACAATCGGTGTTGTTGGTAATGCTGAGCAATCAAATATTAACCATGGAAAAGCTGGACGTATGCGCTGGAAAGGCCGTCGTCCAACAGTTCGTGGTGTTGTTATGAACCCAGTTGATCACCCTCATGGTGGTGGAGAAGGAAAGACCTCTGGAGGTCGCCATCCTGTTTCACCTTGGGGTAAACCTGAGGCTCGTACTCGTAAGAAGAAATCTAGTGATCAGTTAATCATCCGCCGCCGTCCAGCTAATAAGAGCCGATAAGGAGCCCTGAAACCAAATGCCACGTAGTTTGAAGAAGGGTCCATTTGTGGATCTACACCTGGAAAAGAAGGTGGATGAACAGAATGCGAAGAGCACCAAGACTGTTATAAAGACTTGGTCACGTCGCTCAATGATTACTCCATCAATGATTGGTCACACCATTGCAGTCCATGATGGACGCAAGCATGTTCCGGTCTATGTCACAGAGGCAATGATTGGTCACAAACTCGGTGAGTTTGCACCAACAAGAACATTTAGAGGACACGTCAGACAAGAAGATCGGACGGTGACTCGTGCCGAGTAATACTCCATTAGTAGCTAGAGCATCACTTAGCTCAATTCGTGTAACACCACAGAAAGCTCGTCGCGTGGTAAATATGATCCGCGGCCAGAGAGCTGATGAGGCGTTAAGAATTGCTAAGTTCTCACCACAGATTGCAGTAAGTGAAGATCTCTACTCACTTCTTAACTCTGCTGTGGCAAATGCTAAGCAGAAGAATCCTGCAATTAGAGATGCCTCAGAGCTCTGGGTAACAGAGGCGCTAGTTGATGAGGGCATCACAATGAAGCGCTATCGCCCGCGTGCACAGGGCCGTGGCTATCAGATCTTGAAGCGCTCTTCACAGATTTCTGTAGTTCTATCTGATGATAAGAATTATCGAAAGCCGACAAAAGAGCAGGCAAGAAAATTAGCAGCAGCAGCTTCCCTTGCAGCAGCTAGTGAAGTTGCAGCAGATGAAAAACCTGCAGCAGCTAAGAAGGCTCCAGTTAAAAAGGCTAGCGCCAAAAAGGCAGCAGCTAAGAAGACTACAGAGCAGGAGGCGAAGTAAATGGGTCAAAAAATTAACCCTCATGGCTTCCGCCTAGGAATCACCACTGAGTACAAGTCTCGCTGGTATGCCGAGAAGCTTTATAAAGATTATGTAAAAGAAGATGTGATGATCCGTCGCATGATGGAGAAGAACATGGAGAGAGCTGGAGTATCTCGCATTGAAATCGAGCGTACTCGTGAGCGCGTCCGTATCGATCTTCATACCGCTCGTCCTGGAATTGTGATTGGACGTAGGGGAACTGAGGCAGATCGTCTCCGTCTTGATCTTGAGAAATTAACTGGCAAGCAAGTTCAGTTAAATATCTTGGAAGTTAAGAATCCTGAAATTGATGCCCAGCTTGTTGCCCGCGGTGTTGCTGAACAATTAGCAGCTCGCGTCTCTTTCCGCCGCGCAATGCGTAAGGCAATGCAGACTGCATTTAAAGCAGGAGCAAAGGGTGTTCGTATCCAATGTGGTGGACGTCTTGGTGGGGCAGAAATGTCACGCTCTGAGTTCTATCGCGAAGGACGAGTTCCGCTTCATACCTAAGAGCTGATATTGATTATGGCTTTGCTGAAGCTCACACCACATTTGGTCGCTTAGGTGTAAAGGTTTGGATCTATAAGGGCGAAGTTATCGCTTCAAGAACTGAGCGCGAAGCAGCAGCTCTTGCCCAAGTTCAAGCAGCTAAGGCTGAGCGCGCACCAAAGCGTGCACCTCGCGCGCCAAAGGGCGAAGTGACAAAGACTCCGTTGCAGAGCGCGCAAGTGAAGCTGCAGCAGTTACCGAGAGCCAAGCAGCTCCCCAGGTTGATAGCGAAGTAAGCCCTGAAATTAAGAGCGAAGGAAGTGATGCGTAATGTTAATTCCTCGTCGCGTTAAGCATCGCAAGCAACATCGTCCAAAGCGTTCTGGTAATGCTAAGGGTGGAACTGCGGTTGCATTCGGCGATTTTGGTCTGCAAGCAACTGAGGGTGGTTATGTAACCAACCGTCAGATTGAAGCAGCTCGTATCGCCATGACTCGTCATATTAAACGTGGTGGAAAAGTTTGGATCAATATCTATCCAGATCGCCCACTAACAAAGAAGCCTGCTGAAACCCGTATGGGTTCTGGTAAGGGATCTCCAGAATTCTGGATCGCAAATGTGAAACCAGGAAGAGTTCTATTTGAGATATCTGGNGTAACGCTAGATGTTGCAAAGCAAGCGCTCTCTCGCGCAGCTCACAAACTCCCAGTCAAATCTCGCGTAGTAATTCGCGAGGAGGTATAGCNATGGCAAAGATGATNACCACTGAAGAACTTAGAGCTCTAAGCACTGAAGATCTTGCAGCAAAGTTAAAGGATGCAAAGGAAGAGTTNTTTAACCTTCGNTTCCAAGCTGCAACAGGTCAACTTGAGAGCCATGGNCGNCTAACNGCNGTCCGTAAAGAGATTGCCAAGATCTATACCGTTATTCGTGAACGCGAACTAGGAATTGGAGGAGCGGCATGAGTGAGGATAGAAAGTTTCGCAAAACTCGCGAAGGCGTAGTTGTTAGCGACAAGATGGATAAGACAGTGGTAGTAAAGGTCGAAGACCGCGCTGCTCATGGTCTCTANTCCAAAGTTATTACCAAGAATAAGAAGTTTAAGGCTCACGATGAAGAGAACACCGCCGGTGTTGGAGATCGCGTGCGCATAATGGAAACCCGTCCACTTTCGGCAACTAAGCGTTGGCGTGTAGTGGAGATTATCGAGAAGGCTAAGTAACCATGATCCAAGCAGAGTCACGACTACGAGTCGCCGATAACACAGGAGCTAGAGAGCTTCTCTGTATTCGCGTGCTAGGTGGAACCCAACGTCGCTATGCCTCAATCGGTGATGTCATTGTCTGTTCCGTTAAGGATGCAATTCCTGGCGGACAGGTTAAGAAAGGTGAAGTCGTTAAGGCTGTCATCGTTCGAACTGTTAAAGAGAACCGTAGAGCTGATGGTTCCTATATTAAATTTGATGAGAACGCTGCGGTAATTATCAAGGAAGATAACGAACCAAGAGGAACCCGTATTTTTGGACCTGTTGCTAGAGAGCTTCGCGATAAGCGCTTTATGAAGATCATCTCACTTGCCCCGGAGGTGCTGTAATGAGAATAAAGAAAGGTGACACAGTTCTAGTCATCGCAGGAAAAGATAAAGGTGTAACTGGCAAAGTATTAGCCGTTAATACCGTTACTGCCCGCGTAACTGTTGAAGGTGTTAACCGCGTGAAGAAGCATACAAAGGAAGATACTTCACAGCGCGGAGCCAAAGTTGGCGGAATTCTCACCATTGAAGCCCCAATTGCTTACTCCAATGTGATGTTGCTAGATGATGATAATAAAGCAACCCGTATCGCAGTTCGCAAAGATGAAGAGGGCAAGAACATTCGCATCTCAAGAAGAACCGGAGGAGATCTCTAATGACCACTGTTTTCGCACCTCGTCTAAAAGAGGTATATAAATCTGAAATTGCTCCTGCCCTGCAGAGCGAATTTAACTTCTCAAATAGAATGCAGATTCCAACCCTTTCCAAGATTGTGGTCAATATGGGAGTTGGCGAAGCAGCTAAGGATTCAAAGTTAATTGAAGGCGCAATTAGAGATCTTGCAGCAATTACTGGACAGCGTCCATTAGTTACTAAGGCGAGAAAATCAATTGCTAACTTCAAACTCCGTGAAGGCCAGCCAATTGGCGCCCATGTCACCCTACGTGGCGACCGGATGTGGGAGTTTATGGACCGGCTATTAACAGTTTCACTGCCAAGAATCCGCGATTTTCGTGGACTCTCTCCAAAGCAATTTGATGGCAAAGGAAATTACACCTTCGGTCTAACTGAGCAAGTGGTCTTTCTTGAAATTGAGCAAGACAAGCTAGATCGAGTCCGTGGAATGGATATCACCATCGTAACTTCAGCTAAGAACGATAATGAAGGTCGTGCGCTACTTAAGGCGCTTGGTTTTCCCTTCAAAGATCAAGGGGAGAAATAAATAATGGCAAAGACATCACTGAAGGTTAAGGCAGCCCGCAAACCTAAATTTAAGGTTCGTGGATACACACGTTGCCAACGTTGTGGCCGACCACATTCGGTCTATCAGAAATTCGGCATCTGCCGAGTCTGCTTCCGCGAGATGGCACACCGCGGTGAACTTCCTGGTATTACGAAAGCTTCCTGGTAACAACTATTGGAGAGGTCCCTTACATGAGGGAAACCAGCCAAAGAAAGGCGATGAGCCAACTATGACAATGACCGACCCGATCGCAGACATGCTCTCTCGTTTGCGTAACGCCAATATGGCCTACCATGAAGTGGTTTCTATGCCATCTTCATCGGTGAAGGTTCGTATTGCCGAAATTTTGCAGAGAGAGGGATATATCGGTGGCTATAAAGTCAACGATAACCCAGAAGGTTTTGGAAAGACCTTAACTCTTGACCTTAAATATGGTTCAAATCGCGAGCGATCAATTGCTGGTCTGCGCCGCGTTTCAAAGCCAGGTCTACGCGTTTATGCCAAATCAACCGGACTTCCTAAAGTATTAGGCGGACTTGGTGTGGCAATTATTTCAACTTCAAGGATTACTCACTGATCGACAAGCTAACAAGAATGGCGTAGGCGGAGAAGTTCTCGCTTACGTATGGTGATTGCTATGTCACGTATCGGAAAAATGCCAGTTGCCATTCCATCAGGGGTTGAGGTAAATATCTCTGGTCAATCAGTCTCTGTTAAAGGGCCTAAGGGAACTCTAAGCCATGTGCTTCCTGAGTTAATTACTCCTAAGAAAGAGGAGAGCTCAGTAGTGCTAACACGCGCTAATGATGAGCGCGCAGCAAAGAGCCTCCATGGTCTTTCTCGCACGCTAATTTCAAATATGGTTACTGGTGTTACAACTGGTTACTCAAAGAAAATTATGATTGTTGGAGTTGGATATAAAGTAGCGGCAAAGGGCAAAGATCTAGAGTTTGCACTGGGCTACTCACACCCAATTAATTTCACAGCTCCTGCTGGAATCACCTTCACCGTTGAAACACCTACTGATCTAGTGGTTTCAGGTGTTGATAAGCAGCTAGTTGGAGAAGTTGTTGCCAAGATTCAAAAACTTCGCAAAGCCGATCCATATAAAGGCAAGGGTCTGCATCTACAAGGTGCACGCATTCGCCGCAAAGCTGGAAAGACAGGTAAGAAGGCATGAATATCTCTAAGAAGATTGTTAAGGGCTCTACTCAAGTTGCCCGCGCCCGTCGCCACTTTAGAGTGCGAAAGAGAGTTACCGGAACATCTGAGCGTCCACGTTTAGTTGTTACTCGCTCTGCTCGCCACTTAGTTGCGCAAATTGTTGATGATTCACGTGGCCATACTCTGGCCTCTGCCTCAACTATGGAGAAAGAGCTAAGAGCAACATCTGCAGATAAGACTAAGAAGGCAAGAAGTGTGGGCCAATTAGTTGCAGATCGCGCAAAAGCAGCTGGAGTTACCACAGTGGTCTTTGACCGTGGTGGAAATCGTTACACCGGGCGAGTAGCAGCGCTTGCCGAAGGTGCTAGAGAGAATGGGTTGGACTTCTAATGGCCGATAAAGAGGTAGTAAGTACTGAGGCAGAGAAGCCAAAGCGCGGACGCGATAAGCGCGAACGTCGCGATGATCGCCAATCTGATAAGTCTCCCTATATCGAGCGCGTGGTCTTTATCAACCGCGTAGCAAAGGTTGTCTCTGGAGGTCGTCGTTTCTCATTTACCGCACTTGTTGTTCTAGGTGATGGCAATGGAATGGTTGGTATTGGTTATGGAAAAGCAAAAGAAGTTCCACAAGCCATTGCTAAAGCTGTTGAAGAGGCGAAGAAATCATTCTTCAAAGTTCCAAGAATTCAAGGAACTATCCCGCACCCAGTTCAAGGAGAAGATGCAGCGGGAGTAGTACTACTTCGCCCTGCAGCTCCTGGTACTGGAGTTATCGCGGGAGGTCCAGTGCGCGCAGTTCTTGAGTGCGCAGGAATTAGCGATGTGCTAACTAAATCTCTTGGATCAAATAATCCAATCAACATGGTTCATGCCACAGTAAAGGCGCTTAAGATGTTGGAAGATCCAGCAGCAATTGCTGCTCGTCGTGGTCTGCCACTAGAGCGCGTTGCTCCAGCTGCAATCATCCGTGCTATGAGCGCAACGGCAGGTGCATAAAATGCCACGTCTAAAAGTTACTCAAGTTCGTTCAAAAGTTGGCAATCCTCCTGATCAACGAAACACTCTTCGCTCACTTGGGCTTAAGAGAATCGGTGATGTTGTAGTTAAGGAAGATCGTCCAGAGATTCGCGGAATGGTTCATAGCGTTCGTCATTTGATTAAGGTTGAGGAGGTCGAATAAGTATGGTGCTTAAAGCTCATCATCTCCGTCCCGCACCTGGTGCTAAAAAAGCAAAGACCCGTAAAGGTCGAGGCGAAGGCTCCAAGGGAAAGACTGCTGGTCGTGGTGGTAAAGGAACTAGGGCTAGAAATGTAGTTCGCGCAGGTTTTGAAGGTGGAGCGATGCCTCTTGTGCAGCGCTTGCCAAAACTTCGCGGATTTAAAAACCCTGAGACCGTTACCTATCAGGCTGTAAATGTCTCAACTATCAATGCTCTATTTCCAAAAGGTGGGCAGGTCTCCATCGATGATCTCTATAAATTAGGCGCTGCTCGCAAGGGCCGCCCAGTTAAGGTCCTAGGAAATGGCGATATCTCCGTTAAGGTAAATGTCACAGTCCATAGCTTCTCATCATCGGCATCAGAGAAAATCTCTGCCGCTGGCGGAAGTATTAAGACTCTCTAGATAATATCTAGTTGAAATAAGAGGGGAAGATAATGTTGCTATCAGTTTTTGCTAAGGCTTTTAGAACACCTGATCTGCGCCGTAAAATCTTCTTCACTCTTGGAATCATGGCCCTGTTTCGCTTTGGTTCTGTTATTCCAACTCCAGGTGTTTCCTATGGAGCAGTTCAGCGCTGCCTAGCAAATGTTGATACTGGCGGCCTATTTGGACTTATTAACTTATTTAGCGGTGGAGCTCTATTGCAGCTCTCAGTATTTGCACTCGGCATCATGCCTTACATCACTGCTTCAATTATCGTTCAGCTATTAACTGTTGTTATTCCTCGCTTTGAAACTCTAAAGAAGGAAGGCCAATCAGGAACGGCTAAGTTAACTCAATACACTCGCTATCTAACTATCGGTCTTGCACTCATGCAGACCACAGGTTTGATTGCAGTTGCTAGAACTCCAGGTCGTCTAATCAATGGCTGTACTGAAGCGATCATCCCTGATACTTCNTGGCAGCGNATTGTCACCATGATCTTTGTAATGACNGCTGGAACTTCGGTAATTATGTGGCTAGGTGAGTTAATTACTGATCGCGGNGTTGGTAATGGAATGTCAATCTTGATCTTCACATCAATTGCTGCGACATTTCCTGGTCAGCTNTGGTCAATTAAGCTCTCACGTGGATGGGCAACATTCCTATTTATTATGGCGGTAGGAGTCTTGATTGTNGCGGCNGTGGTATTTGTTGAACAATCCCAGCGGAGAATTCCGGTTCAATATGCAAAGAAGCAGGTTGGAAGACGCCAATATGGTGGAACTACAACTTATATTCCAATAAAGGTTAATCAATCAGGAGTTATCCCGGTTATCTTTGCTTCATCACTTCTCTACATACCTTCTCTGGTTGCTAACTTCACCAACTCTCAAGCACCTTGGGCGGTCTGGATTTCAACTAACTTTGTTCAAGGCGATCACCCGATTTATATCAGCCTCTATGCGTTAATGATTATCTTCTTTGCCTACTTCTATGTAGCAATTACCTTTAACCCAGAAGAGACTGCAGAGAATATGCGNAAGTATGGCGGNTTTATTCCAGGCATTCGTGCTGGAAAGCCAACAAGTGATTATCTTGCATATGTATTAAATAGAATTACTGCTCCTGGTTCGCTCTATCTAGCACTTGTTGCAATTATTCCAATCATTGCACTGGTTCTATTTGGCGCATCTCAGAACTTCCCATTTGGTGGAACTGCTATTTTGATCGTGGTTGGCGTTGGTCTTGATACTGCTAAGCAGATCGAGAGCCAGCTGCAGCAACGCTCTTATGAGGGGTTCTTGCGCTAATGCGCTTAATCCTGGTTGGACCACCAGGTGCCGGTAAAGGAACTCAGGCAGTTCATCTTGCTGAGCATTATCAAATCCCACACATTTCAACTGGCGATATTTTCCGTGCCAATTTACAAAATGGCACAGCACTTGGCCTTAAAGCAAAGTCTTATATGGATAAGGGCGAGCTAGTTCCAGATTCGCTAACCAATGAGATGGTTAAAGATCGCCTTGCAAAAGATGATGCTAAATCTGGCTTCTTGCTAGATGGTTTTCCAAGAAATGTCTCTCAAGCAGAAGTTTTAAATGCGATGCTAGCTGAATCTGGCGTCTTACTTGATGCCGCACTTGAACTCTCCCTTGATAATGAAGAGATTGTTAAGCGCCTCTCCATTAGAGGGCGAGATGACGATAGGGAAGAGATAATTAGAAGGCGCCTTGAGGTTTATAGCGAGCAAACTGCGCCAATTATTAGCTTTTATCGAGATGCCAATCTTTTGGTAACTATTGCAGCAACTGGTGAGATTTCAGATATTACTGCAGCTGCCATAGCGGCACTAAGCAAGAAACTGAGCTAAGTCATGGCGATCCAGATAAAGACCTTGGATCAACTAAAGAGTATGCGTCAGGCAAATCTCTTAGTTCGAAGCACTTTAGAGTTAGTAAAAGCAAATATAAAAGCTGGTATTACAACGAGTGCACTGGATGCAATTGCTGAGGCAAATATCAAACGCGGTGGAGGAACTTCAAACTTTAAGGGCTATCACGGATATCCAGCGGTAATTTGTGTTTCAGTAAATGATGAAATTGTTCATGGAATTCCGGGAGATCGCATGCTGATGCCTGGAGATATTGTCTCTGTTGATTGCGGAGCAATAATTGATGGCTGGCATGGCGATGCTGCCTTCACTGTAATTGTTGATCNAGTTAATAGCGAGCATGCCAAGATGTTGNAAGTCTGTGAAGAATCTCTATGGCATGGAATTGCTGCAGGGGTAATAGGAGCAAAGATTTCTGATATCGGAAGTGCCATTGAGAAATATATTAACTCTCAAGGAGAGTATGGAATCTTGCGAGAGTATGGCGGACATGGCATTGGAAATGCGATGCATATGGAGCCGCATATCCTTAACTTTGGAAAAGCTGGTCATGGTCCAACTATTGAAGCTGGAATGGTCTTTGCTATTGAGCCGATGATTACCTTAGGTTCTGAGAAAACTAGAGTTCTTGATGATAATTGGACCGTTGTGACCCAAGATAAATCATATGGCGCTCATTTTGAGAACTCTTACTGCATAGCCCCAGATGGCAAGCCATTTGTTCTCTCCGTTGAAGATGGCGGGGCAGCGCAACTAGCCCGATTCGGCATAGAAGTTTCGCCGCTTCTTTCATAAGTTATCCCTATGAGTAGAGCCTTAGAGCAACGCGAAAAGCGAGCCAGAATCAAAGCTTTACTTGAAGCAAAGGGCCTTGAGGCTCTGGTCTTAAAGAAGGGCGCCAATGTCGCTTGGATTATCGGCGGCAGAGCTCATATTCCCACAACTCTTGAACTAGCTTGTCTTGATGTAATTGTTTATAAGGATCGAATCGTTGTTGTTACCAACAAGATAGAGGCTCCAAGGCTTGAGGCTGAAGAGTTATCAGGTGATGAAGAGTTAATTGTCATTAATTGGTTTGAGGGCAGAGATGGACAACTGCCATCAGGGGAAAAGATAGGTATCGATGGCCCTGATAATAATCGCATTAATTTATCAGCTGAGATTGAAGAGCTGAGAAGATCTTTAAATTCTTTTGAAGTTGAGCGGTTAAAGCAGATAGGTAGTGATGCTGCTAAATCTTTAGGTGAATCGATGTTAAAGATCTCACCAAAGATGAGTGAAGTTGGTGCAGCTGGAGTAATTGCAGAAAATCTCTGGGCACATAATTTAGAGCCAGTAGTTCTATTAGTTGCTGGAAGTGAGCGTATTGAAAGTTTTCGACATCCTCTCCCCACCACAAATCTAATTGGCTCTCTTGCCATGGGGGTAATTTGTGCTAGAAGAAAAGGTCTAATCGCTAGCGTTACTAGAATTACTTCATTTAATTCTCTTTCTAAAGAGATAGAGCAGAGATATAAAGCGCTACTAAATGTTGAGGCGGCATTTTTTAGTGGCACAGAGTTGGCGCGACATACGGCCAAGCATTTAAGTCAGGCGAGGTTGAGTATCTCAAGCAAGGATTTGCAAGGGATGAGTGGAGTAAGCATCATCAAGGTGGTCCAACTGGATATCTGCCAAGGGATTTCCCCGCTCATGAAAAGAGCGCTCAAGTAATTGGCGTAGGTAATGCAATTGCTTGGAACCCAAGTGCCGCCGGGATTAAGGTTGAAGACACCTTGATTACAACCCCTACTGGCTTTGAGATTATTACCTCTGATCCAAGCTGGCCTAGCGTTGAAATAGCTGGCAGAGCGCGCCCAGATATCGCTCGCGCTTGACCTAAACGTTATAAAAAAGAGGTAAAAAAGCGTTGACCGAGCTCGCTTAGGGCGCAAGACTCAGGCAATTGAAGTGGTCTGACCACTCACAATAGCCGGAAGGAAATCTTATTTAGATGCTCCGCTACGGAATTATTGGCATCGGCGCCATGGGCCGTGAGCATGCCGAAAACTTATCTTTCATAGAGGGCGCATCAGTTACTGCAATCAGCGATCCAGATTCTACTTCAAGAGATTTAGCCATTAAGCAATTAGGAGAATCAGTAAAAGTATTTACAGATCATAGGCAGCTTCTAGATTCCGGCTTAGTTGATGTAGTAATTATTGCAACTCCTAACTTTACTCACGTTGAGATTTTAGAAGATGTGCTTAAAACATCGCTTCATGTCTTTATTGAAAAACCGCTCTGCACCACAATCGATGATTGTCTAAAAGTTATTGAGTGGTCAAAGAATAGAAGTGGCCTAGTTTGGATGGGCCTTGAATATCGTTATATGCCGCCAGTTGCAGAGTTAATCTCTATTGTTCATAGCGGGGGTGTGGGGCAAGTTCAACAAGTATCTATTAGGGAACATCGAGAGCCTTTCTATCCAAAAGTTGGTAATTGGAATCGATTCACATCAAAAACGGGTGGAACACTTGTTGAGAAGTGCTGTCATTACTTTAATCTTATGGATCACATCGCTAAAGAGCGTCCAACTCGAGTCTTTGCATCAGGTGGGCAGAGAGTTAATTTCCTCGATGAGAGCTATGAGGGAGCTAAGGCAGATATGCTCGATAGCGCTTATGTAATTTTGGAGTATCCAAGTGGAAAAAGAGCGATGTTAGATCTCTGTATGTTTGCTGAAAATACCGTTGATAAAGAACATATCTCAGTAACGGGAAGTGAAGGCAAAGTTGAATCATTTCTGCCCTCACTTGAGCTGCGTCATGGAAAGAGAAGCGCAGTTGGAAACTTTAAGCAGTGGAGCCATGATGCTTCAAAGCCAAAGGTGGAATCACGAAAAGTTTGGGATGAGAGCATCAAATACAATGGAT
>JGI25920J50251_10000234_pt1 | contig 17816 bp, 19 predicted proteins | sample LauGreBMM110DCMD_2_FD_50251 | JGI IMG/M metagenome (IMG submission 50251) | reverse complement strand
AAATCCCTCTTTTTGAAGAACGTCCAAAACTGCTTTTCTTAATTTAGAACCAGGAACTGACACTTTTTTTAAACCACGCATTTGACCGTTTCTTATTCTTGTGATCATATCTCCAATTGGATCTGTAATTTTCATATTTCCTCCTTACCAGCTAGCTTTCGTCATGCCCGGAATTTTTCCACTAGAAGCGAATTTTCTAAGTGCAATTCTAGACATTCTTAGTTTTCTGTAATAACCACGCGATCTTCCTGTTATTTCACATCTGTTTTTAACTCTATTTTTTGCTGAATTTCTAGGAACTTTTGAAAGTTTTAAACTAGCTAAAAATCTCTCATTCAAAGATAAAGTTTTATTCATAATAATTTTTTTAAGCTTAGATCTTTTGTTTTCGAATCTCTTAGCCATTTTTACTCTTTTCAAATTTCTTTCTATTGAACTTTTTTTTGCCATTTAATTTAGCTCCTTATTTTTTTCTTTATCTTTGCCTTTTTCATTATCTTCATCTTTTTTAACTTTTTTTTTATCTGCTGAAAATATTCCAACTTTAGCAAATGGAAAATTAAAACTATCAAGTAACATTTTAGATTGCTCTTTAGTTTTTGCAGTTGTCACAACAGTAATATCTAAGCCTCTAATTTTATCTACTTTATCAAAATTAACCTCTGGAAATATAATGTGCTCTTTAACTCCAAAACTGTAATTAGCTTCATTATCAAAGCTATTAGGATTTAAACCTCTAAAGTCTTTAATTCTTGGCAAAGCAATGTTTACTAGACGATCTAAAAAAAAATACATTTGATCTTTTCTTAAAGTAACTTTTAAACCTAAAGGTATTCCTACTCTTGTTTTAAAATTAGAAATGGATTTTTTTGATTTTGTAACTTGAGCTTTTTGACCTGCAATAGCTGAGAGGTCATCTTCTGCACTTTTTAAAATTTTATTATCAGTTCCATCTAACCCCAGACCCATATTTAAAACAATTTTAACTAATTTAGGAGCTTGCATTTTATTACTAAAAGACAAGTTCTTACATAAAGTAGGTACTATCTCTTTTATATATTTTTCTTTTAATCTAGGTACTAATTTCATTTTTTACTCTTTGTTTTTGATTTTTCTTCTTTTACAGTCTTTTTTGTTTCTTCCTTTTTTTCAACTTTTTTCTCTACTTTTGCGTCAGATAATTTAACAACATTTGATATGTCAATTGGTCTTTCAACAGTAATAATTCCGCCTTTTTTTTCTCTTGTTGGTTTTTGATGTTTTTTCTTTTCATTAATACCTTTGACTAAAACTTTTCTAGACTCAGGGAATACTTTGATTACATTGCCTGTTTTTCCTTTATCGTCCCCTGTAATAACTTTTACGTTATCTCCTTTTTTAATTTTTAATTTAATCATAGTACCTCAGGCGCTAAAGAAATTATTTTCATAAAGTTTTTATTTCTTAACTCTCTAGTTACCGGTCCAAAAATCCTTGTTCCAATAGGCTCACCATTTGGCTGCACCAAAACTGCAGCATTGGCATCAAATTTTATTGAAGTGCCATCTAATCTTTTAATCTCTTTTCTTGTTCTAACGATTACTGCCTTGTGAACATCTCCTTTTTTTACTTTTCCTTTAGGAATGGCATCTTTAATTGAAACAACGATAATATCTCCTATTGTTGCATATCTTCTTTTAGATCCACCTAATACTTTAATGCACTCTACTTTTCGAGCCCCCGTATTATCAGCAACAAATAATTCTGTTTGTACCTGAATCATTTATTTATCGCCTCCAACAATTGTCCAGCGCTTAAGCTTTGAAATTGGTTTGCTTTCAATAATAGAAACTGTATCTCCAACTTTAGATTTATTTTTTTCATCGTGAGCATGATATTTTTTATAAGTTGTCATTACTTTTTTGTATTTTGGATGAACAAATCTTCTACTAACTTCAACAACGATTGTTTTGTTGCTTTTGTCGCTAACTACTTTTCCTTTTAAAATTCTTTTTACCATTATTTAGCTCTGTTTAAATTAATAAAAGTTTTTACTGTAGCAATAGAGCGTCTATTAGTTTTAATAGACGATGTATTTGTTACTTGACCATTTTTTTTCTTAAATCGGATATTAAATTGTTCTTTCTTTAATTTTTCTAATTCAGAAAATAATTGATCCTGAGTTAATTTTTTTATTTCTTTAGTTTTCATTATTGCGTTCCTAATCTTTTAATCATTTTAGTTTTAATAGATAATTTTGCNTTAGCTCTCTCAAANGCTTCTTTAGCTACTGTCTCGTCAACACCATCAATTTCAAAAATAATTCTTCCTGGNTTAACTCTAAATACGTAATACTCTAATCCNCCCTTACCTTTACCCATCCTAACTTCGATTGGTTTTTTNGTTACAGGAATATTTGGAAAAATTCTAAGCCAAACTCTACCTGCTCTCTTCATGTGTCTAGTTAAGGCAACTCTTGCAGCTTCAATTTCTTTCGAGGTTACTCGATTAGGTTCAATTGCTTTCAATCCAAATGATCCAAAATTCAATTCAGCTCCGCGAGTGGCAACACCATGAATTTTCCCCTTAAAAGCTTTTCTATATTTTGTTCTAGCTGGCTGTAACATTTTCTTTCTCGTTTATATTTTTAATTTCAGCATCATCAATTTTTTTCTTATCTTTTTCAAACACGATGCCTTTATAAATCCAAACTTTTACTCCAATAATTCCATAAGTAGTTTCTGCTTCTGCTTCTCCATAATCAACATCAGCTCTTAATGTATGAAGCGGAATACTTCCTTCTCTTAACCATTCTGTTCTAGCAATCTCTGTTCCTGCTAATCTTCCAGCAACAGTTATCTTAATTCCTTTAGCACCTAATCTAAGAGTTGATTGCATCGCCCTTTTCATAGCTTTTCTATATGCAATTCGTTTTTCAAGTTGCTGAGCTACGTTTTCTGCAACTAAATAAGCGTCTAACTCTGGTTTTCTGATTTCTTTAATATTTACTGAAACTTCTGAGCTTGAGATTTTATTTAGATTACTTTTAATTTTATCAATATCAGAACCTTTTTTTCCAATTACAAAACCTGGTCTTGATGTAAAGATTGTTACAATACATTTTTTAGTAGGTCTTTCGATAAAGATCTTTGAAATTCCAGAATTTTTAAGATTTTTGTGTATGTATTCTCTAATTTTAAAGTCTTCGATTAAATATTGTCCATATTCTTTTTTCTTAGCAAACCACATGGAATCCCAGTTTTTATTAATACTTAATCTAAAGCTAATTGGATTAACTTTCTGTCCCATTATTTAGCGGCCTCCACCGGAGCTTTTTTGTTTTCTGAAACAATGATTGTTAAATTAGAAAAATGTTTTTTAATTCCAGCAGATCTTCCTCTTGCTCTAGGCATGAAACGTTTTAGTGTAATTCCTTTTCCAACGTAGGCTTCTTTTACTATCAAATTATCAATGTCTAATTGATTGTTATTCTCTGCATTAGCAATTGCCGATTTTAAAGTTTTTTTGATCTCACTAGCTACTCTTTTATCTGTAAATTCTAAATCTCTCATAGCCACATTAGCATTCTTACCTCTGATACTTTTTAATATATTGTTAATTTTACGGGGACTTGATCTTAAGTTCCTGTAAATTGCCTTAACTTGATTTAAATCTTTATTTTTTGTCATCTTTTTTCTCAGTTGCTGGAGCAGCTTTTTTATCAGCTGGAGTATGTCCAAAGAATTGTCTTGTTGCCGAAAACTCTCCTAATTTATGTCCAATCATTTCATCTGTAATAGTCACTGGAAAGAATTTCTTTCCATTATGAACTTCAAAAGTCATTCCAATAAATTCTGGAATAATTGTAGATTTTCTTGACCAAGTTTTGATTGGTTTTTTAATATTTTGATCTTTATGTTTTTGTACTTTTTTCATTAAACTTAATTCAACAAAAGGACCTTTCCAGACTGATCTACTCATAATTAATTAATACCTCTCTTCTTCTTTCTTGAGATAATATACTTATCGGTATTTTTATTTTTTCTAGTTTTCTTCCCTTTGGTCTTGATGCCCCAAGGAGTAACAGGATGTCTTCCTCCGTTAGTTCTTCCGCCGTGTGGGTGATCAACAGGGTTCATTGCTATACCTCTTGTTTGTGGTCTAACTCCTAACCATCTGCTTCTTCCAGCTTTACCAATTTTAATATTTTTTTGATCAGGATTTGATACAGCGCCAATAGTCGCTTTGCATAAACTTTGTACTCTTCTTACTTCGCCTGAGGCTAATTTTAATGTTGTATAATCTTGGTCGTGACTCATAATTTGTACAGAAGTACCGGCTGATCTTGCTAATACAGCGCCGTTACCTGGTCTCATTTCCACATTATGAACAACAGTTGCAGGAGGAATATCAATTAAAGGCATACAATTACCAATTTCTATATCTTTTTTTCTTCCAGAATGAATTTTGGTCCCGACTTTAATATCCTGTGGAGCAATTAAATAACTTTGAGTTTTATCTTCATATTCAACAAGCATAATATTAGCTGTTCTATAAGGATCGTACTCAAAACGAATTACTGTAGCGGGCATATCAAACTTATTTCTTTTAAAATCTACAAATCTATATTTTTTCTTATGTCCAGCTGAACGATGTCTTGATGTAATTCTTCCTAAATTATTTCTTCCATATGAACCATTAATTCCTGAAGTCAGAGATTTAACAGGTTTTCCTTTCCAAAGACCTGTTCTGTCCAAGATAATTGTGCCTCTAGTAGATTTTGTATAAGGTTTATATGTTTTTAAAGTCATTTTTATATTCCAGTTGTAATATCAATTGATTGTCCTTTTTTTAAAGTAACAATAGCTTTTTTGTACCCAGAAGTTCTTGCAACTCTTCCTCTAACCATTTTAAATCTTGGGTGAAGATTAATAGTATTCACTTTAATAACATTAACTTTAAAAAGTTTTTCAATACTTTTTTTAATATTCGCTTTTGTTGCAAAAGGAGCGACTTTAAATACTACTTTATTTAATGAACTTAAATTTGTAGATTTTTCAGTCACTACAGGCTCAAGAATAATATCGTATGAGAAATTGTCAGCTCTTTTTTTCATTTTAATAATCTTTCCTGAAGTTTTTTAATTGAAGAATGTGTAAATAAGACATTTTGATATTTTAAAATGTCATAAACATTCGTACCAATCTCTGGAATATTTTTAATATTCTTAATATTTTTTACGTTATTTAATAATACTTCATTTTCGTTATCATAAATTAATAATGCGCTCTTTGAATTAATTTTTGATAAAAATTTACTAAAATCTTTAGTTTTAAAATTTTTAAAATCTTTATCTGATAAAATATTAATTTTATTGTCTAAAACTTTGCTAGATAAAGCATGTTTTAATCCCAGTTTTCTAACTTTTTTATTTAATCTTTTCACTCTATGCTTTCCTTTTGCCTTTGGTCCATGCGCAATACCACCACCGACAAATATTGGAGCTGTAATATTACCATGTCGCGCTCCTCCAGATCCTTTTTGTGGTCCTATTTTTTTTCTAGACCCAGCAACTTCTCCTCTAGTTTTTGTATAACCAGTTTTTTTTGAGTGACGACTTATTTGCCAATCAACAACCATTTTTATAATATCTTTTCTAGGTTTTAACGAAAATATATTGTCAGAAACTTCAATATTTCCAACATCTTTTCCATCAATTCCTAATTCTTTTATTTTCATATAATTATTTCTTTTCCGCTGCTGGTGCTGCTGCTACTTTTGCATCTTTTTTATTAGTTTCTGCACTTTTTTCTTTTTTATTCGATTTTTCTTTTAATCCTTCAGCAATGTCATCTTTGAAAGCTTGAATAGTATCTTTCATAGTTCTTTTGTTTCTTTCTTTAACTGCTTTATTAATTTCAACTACAGTATTTTTTGCTCCTGGAACCGAGCCTTTTACAAATAATAAATTATTTTCTAAATCAGTTTCAATAATTTCTAATCTTTCAACGGTTCGAAATTTATCTCCCATATGCCCAGCCATTTTTTTGCCCTTGAAAACTCTGCCTGGGTCTTGTCTTTGACCTGTAGAACCATGAGATCTGTGAGATACCGAAACCCCGTGAGTCGCTCTTAATCCTGCAAAATTATGCCTTTTCATAACCCCCCTTTTTTTTTTTTTTTTTTTTTTTTTTTTTTTTTTTTGCCTAATTTAAGATCACTATCTGTATCTACTCTAAATTCTTTTAAAATTTTTTTAGGTTCTAAAGATTTTTTTGCAAAAACACCTTTCATTTGCTTTGTAACTTTTGAATTTTTAATATGTCCAAACCCAACTAATACAGCGCTGTAACCTCGTTTTTCTTTAGTAATAACATCAACAACTTTACCTGGCTCAACATGAAGAACGGTTACAGGAACTGATTGGCCATTCTCGTAAAACCTTCGTGTCATCCCAATTTTTTTACCAATTAAACCTAAAGTCATAATTTAAATTTTAATTTCCACATCTACGCCTGAAGCTAGATCTAATTTCATTAACGCCTCAACTGTTTGAGGTGTTGGATCTAGAATGTCTATCATTCGTTTATGTGTTCTTGTTTCAAACTGTTCTCTGCTTTTTTTATCAATGTGAGGAGATCTTAATACTGTAAAAATTTCTTTACGTGTTGGAAGTGGTATTGGCCCTCTTACCTGAGCTCCAGTTCTCTTAGCTGTATTTACAATCTCAAGGGTTGATTGATCTAACACTTTATGATCATACGCTCTTAATTTAATTCTAATATTCTGTTTATCCATAATTTAAGCCATCTTCTTTGTAACTTCGTCCTGAACATTTTGAGGAACGCGATCATAATGATCAAACTGCATTGTGTATTGAGCTCTACCTTGAGACATTGATCTTAAAGTGTTTACATAACCGAACATATTTGCAAGTGGAACCATTGCATTAATAACAGCGGCATTACCTCTTTTATCTGTTGATCCAACCTGACCTCTTCTGCTGTTTAAGTCACCAATAACATCACCCATATAGTCTTCTGGTGTCACTACTTCGACTTTCATAATTGGTTCTAAAAGTTTTGGATGTGCTTGTAGGCATAATTCTCTAAAACAATATCTTGCAGCTAATTCAAATGCTAAAGGGCTAGAGTCTACATCATGGTGTAATCCGTCTAAGATTTGAACTTTATAATCTAGCAATGGAAAACCTGCTAATACCCCTGAATCTGCAACGCTTAATATTCCTTTTTCAACTCCTGGAATAAATTCTCTTGGGATCGATCCACCTTTAATTAAATTTTCAACAATTCTACCCTCTCCTTGAGAAAGGGGCTCAACAGCTAACTTAACTTTAGCAAATTGTCCTGCTCCACCGCTTTGTTTTTTATGTGTGTATTCAAGTTTAGAAGATGAAGTAATTGTTTCTCTATAAGCAACTTGAGGCGCTCCAATATTAGCTTCAACTTTAAATTCTCTTTTCATTCTATCTACGATAATTTCTAAATGTAACTCACCCATTCCTTTAATAATTGTTTGTCCAGATTCGTTGTCTGAAGAAACTCTGAATGAAGGATCTTCTTTTGCTAAACGGTTAAGAGCTTCTCCCATTTTTTCTTGATCATTTTTTGTCTTAGGTTCAACTGCAATTTCAATAACTGGCTCAGGGAAATCCATAGACTCTAATACAATTGGCTTATTCTTGTCACAAAGAGTATGTCCTGTAATTGTATTTTTAAGACCAGCTAATGCAACAATATCTCCAGCACTTGCACTTTTAATATCTTCTCTATTATTCGCATGCATTAATAACATACGACCAATTCTTTCTTCTTTTCCAGTTGTTGCGTTAAGAACACCTGTGCCTGTAGACAATGTTCCCGAGTAAATTCTAATAAATGTTAATGATCCGACAAATGGGTCATTTGCTATTTTGAATGCTAATGCAGAAAATGGTTCTTCATCATTACATTTTCTGATTAACTCTTCTTCTGTGTCTGGCTTAACTCCTTTTACCTGCCCAACATCTTTGGGGCTTGGTAAATAATCTACTACTGCATCTAAAATTAATTGAACCCCTTTATTTTTAAAAGCAGCTCCACAAATTATTGGAACAAAAGCAAAAGAAATTGCTCCTTTTCTGATACAGGCTTTTAATTCTGCTTCCGATGGATCTTTACCATTAAGATAATTTTCCATTACTTTTTCATCTTGCTCAACAGCAAGTTCTACTAATTCTTTTCTATATTTAATCGATTGTTCTTTAAGGTCCGCTGGGATTTCAACATAATCAAATTTTGCCCCTAAACTCTCGTCCTGCCAAACAACACCTTTCATTTTCACAAGATCAACAACACCTTTAAATGTACTTTCAATACCAATTGGAAGCTGAAGCACCATAGGAATTGCTCCTAAACGCTCTTTAATCATATCTACACACATGAAAAAATTGGCTCCAGTTCTGTCTAATTTATTAACAAAACAAATTCTTGGAACTTTATATTTGTCCGCTTGTCTCCATACTGTTTCAGATTGAGGCTCAACGCCTGCAACTCCGTCAAAACAAGCAACAGCCCCATCTAAAACTTTTAATGACCTTTCAACTTCAATTGTAAAATCAACGTGTCCTGGCGTATCGATAATATTAATTCTATGATCTTTCCAAAAACAAGTTGTTGCTGCAGATGTAATTGTAATTCCTCTTTCTTGTTCTTGTTCCATCCAGTCCATGGTCGCAGCTCCATCATGAACTTCACCAATTTTATGGGCTTTACCTGTATAATATAAAATTCTTTCTGTAGTAGTAGTTTTGCCAGCATCTATATGTGCGGCGATACCTATGTTTCTGTATTTATCTATTGAATATTTTTCGCTCATAAATTTACCATCTAAAATGCGCAAAAGCTTTATTAGCTTCTGCCATTTTGTGAGTGTCTTCTCTTTTTTTGATTGCTGATCCTTTGTTAGATGCCGCATCTAATAATTCTTTAAGTAATTTTTCTTGCATACTTTTGTCTGTTCTTTTTCTTGAAGCATCTATTAACCAACGAATTGCTAAAGCCTGTGCTCTATCAGCTCTTACATCCACTGGAACTTGATATGTTGCACCACCGACTCTTCTTGATTTAACTTCTAAATTTGGTTTTACGTTTTTAAGAGCTTCATTAAAAACTTTAATTGGATCATCATTCGTTTTAGTTTTAATTAATTCAAGAGTTTTATATAAAATTTTTTCAGCAACTGTTTTTTTTCCTTGATACATTAAAGAATTCATAAATTTAGTAACAACTTTAGATTTATAAACTGGATCTGGACTTACATCTCTTTTAGTTTGTTTTCTTCTTCGTGACATAATTATTTAGGTCTCTTTGCTCCGTATTTAGATCTTTGTTGTTTCATTTTTGTAACACCTTGAGTATCGAGAACTCCTCGAATAGTATGATAACGAACACCTGGTAAATCTTTTACTCTTCCTCCTCTTATCATGACTACTGAGTGCTCTTGTAAATTATGACCTTCTCCTGGAATATAACTAGTAACTTCAAATCCGTTAGACAAACGAACTCTGGCAACTTTTCGTAACGCTGAGTTAGGTTTTTTTGGGGTCGTTGTATAAACTCTAGTACACACTCCTCTTTTTTGAGGTGATGCTTCTAGTGCAGGAACTTTGTTCCTTACTTTTGGTTTAACTCTTCCTCGTTTCACGAGTTGATTAATCGTAGGCATAAATTTTAAATTTAAAAAATTAATAATTTAAGGATAGAAAATAAGGTCGAAACCTAAAATCTGGTAGGAGTTTAAGTGCTTGAGAGCCTTACTTGCTACCTTAAAAAAGTGTGGGCATAATACTTAAATTACGCGAAAGGTCAAATTGTAGTTGTACAAAAAACTGCTTAATTGATGTTGAAAAACTTAGCTAATTACTACTTAGTAACTGCTAATTGCTCAGGGACTTTTGCTTTGCTGTTTTGAAGCTCCATGTCTCTTTCACGAGCAATTTTAGAGAATTTAAATGTGCTATCTCCCGTTCCCGCTGGAATTAATCTGCCGACAATAACGTTTTCTTTCAAGCCATGAAGTACATCAACTTTACCTTTGATTGCTGCCTCAGTAAGAACTCTTGTTGTTTCTTGAAATGAAGCTGCAGAAATAAATGATTTAGTCTGTAATGAAGCTTTTGTAATACCTAGTAATACTGGATCAACTTTTGCAGGGGCCTTGCCTTCTGAAACTAATTTTTTATTTAATTCATCTAGATCAATTTTATCAACCAATTCTCCAACTAAGAAAGATGTATCTCCTGAAGCCTTAATTTCAACTTTTCTTAACATTTGTCTAACAATAACTTCGATGTGTTTATCGTTAATTATAACTCCTTGTAATCTGTAAACTTCTTGAACTTCGTCTATAAAGTAATTTGCAAGAGCTTCTACTCCTAAAATTCTTAAAATATCATGAGGAGCTGGACTTCCATCTAATAAATATTCTCCTTTTTTAATTTCTTCGCCTGGATTGAAGTTAACTTGTTTTCCTTTTGGAATTAAATAAGTAGATTCAATTCCTGCTTTTGATTTAATTGTAATTTTAAGTTTTCCTCTAACTTCTTTTCCAAATTCAATTTTACCATCATTCTCAGCAATGATTGCTCCTTCTTTTGGCTTTCTTGCTTCAAATAATTCAGCAACTCTTGGTAATCCTCCGGTAATATCTTTTGTTTTTGAAGTTGCTTTAGGTAATCTAGCTAATACGTCTCCTGCATTAATTTTATCGCCGTCTTCAACTGATAAAATTGTTTCTGGAACTAAATAATATCTTGCTTCGTTATCGTCTGCTTTTTTAACGACTTTTCCTTTGCTATCTCTTAATGTAAGTCGTGGTTTAAGATCAAGATTCTTAGATTGACCTCTCCAATCTAAAACAACTTTAGAAGAAATTCCCGTAGCTTCATCTGTAGAATCTGTAATCGATGCCCCATCAATTAAATCTACAAAATTAACGATACCATCAGTTTCTGAAATAACTGGCAGAGTATATGGATCCCACTCACAAATTTTTTGACCTTTTTTAACTGGCTGATCTGGTTTTACAAAAAGTTTAGATCCGTATGGAATTTTATACATTGCAACGTTTGTGCCATTTTTTTCAATAATAATTTCAGTATTTCTTCCCATCACTATTAGTTCTTTTTTAGAATCTTCAATTAAGTTTTGATTAGAAACTTTTAATACTCCTTCTGAAGGAGCGATTATTGAGGACTCTTGTTTAATTTGCGCTGTGCCTCCAACGTGGAAAGTTCTCATTGTAAGCTGTGTTCCTGGCTCTCCAATTGATTGAGCTGCTATCATTCCAACACACTCACCTATTGATACTAATCTTCCTCTTGCTAAATCTCTTCCGTAACAAGTTATGCAAATTCCATCTTTTGCTTCGCAAGTAATTGGTGAATAAACATCTATAGATTTAACTCCTGAAGCATCCATTAATTCACATTGTTTTTCTTCAATTAACTGTTTTGCTTTAACGATAACATCTCCAGTGTTTGGAGCTTTAATATCTTTAGCAGCAATTCTTCCTAAAGATCTTTCTGTTAAAGATACGATGATATTACCGCCTTCTATAATCTCGCTAATATTAATATGTTTTTTAGTTCCGCAGAATTTAAGTCTTACGATAACATCCTGGGAAACATCACATAATCTTCTTGTTAAATATCCAGAGTTTGCAGTTTTTAAAGCTGTATCCGCAAGTCCTTTTCGCGCTCCATGAGTAGATGTAAAGTATTCTAAGACTGTTAAACCCTCTTTGAAATTTGAAATAATAGGTGTTTCAATAATTTCTCCAGATGGTTTTGCCATTAGACCTCTCATACCAGCTAATTGCTTCATCTGAGCTGCAGAACCTCTAGCTCCAGAATCTGCCATCATGAATATAGAGTTAGTTGTTATTGAGCCGTCTTCCTTATTAATTTTAGATGCAGAAATATTTTTCATCATCTCGCTTGCAATTTTATCTGTACATTTAGACCATTGGTCTACAACTTTGTTATATTTCTCGCCTTTAGTGATTAAACCTTCAGAATATTGAGTTTCGTACTCCTCAACCATTTTTTTAGCCTCTGATATAATTTTTTCTTTTGATTCAGGAATAACTAAATCATCTTTTCCAAAAGAAATTCCTGCTTTAAATGCATTAAGGAATCCAATAGTCATTAATTTATCGCAAAAAACTACTGTCTCTTTCTGACCGCAGTATCTAAAAATAATATCTATAAGTTCAGAAATTTGCTTTTTGGTTAATAATTTATTTACTAAATCAAATGAAATTTTATGATGTTTTGGAAGAACATCTGCTAATAAAAATCTACCAACACTACTTTGATACGTTTTAAAAACTGGCTTACCTTTTTCATCTACTGTTTCAAATCGAGATACAATTTTAGAATGAACGTTTATTGATTTATTTTCAAGTCCTTGAGCAATTTCATCTAAGTTTAAGAAGTAGCCCACTGGTTTAGTATCTTGATCTCCAAAAAACTGAGACATATAATAAATTCCTAAAACCATGTCTTGAGATGGAACGATAATAGGTTTTCCGTTTGATGGACTTAAAATATTATTAGTCGACATCATTAATACTCTTGCCTCTAACTGAGCCTCTATACTTAATGGAACGTGAACAGCCATTTGATCTCCATCAAAGTCAGCGTTGAAAGCAGCTGTAACCAAAGGATGTAGTTGAATTGCTTTACCTTCAATTAATAATGGTTCAAAAGCTTGGATACCTAATCTATGAAGTGTTGGAGCTCTATTTAAAAGAATTGGATGCTCTCTAACAACTTCTTCTAAAATATCCCAAACTTCGGATTTTTCTTTTTCTACTATTTTTTTAGCTTGCTTAATTGTTGTAGCAAGACCAAGTTTATCTAATTTTGCATAAATAAATGGCTTAAATAATTCTAATGCCATTTTTTTTGGAAGACCACACTGATGAAGTTTTAATTCTGGTCCAACAACAATTACAGATCTTCCTGAATAATCTACTCGTTTTCCTAATAAGTTTTGTCTAAAACGCCCCTGCTTACCTTTAAGCATATCTGCTAGAGATTTAAGAGGTCTCTTACCAGTTCCTGTTATTACTCTTCCTCTTCTTCCGTTATCAAATAAAGCATCAACCGCTTCTTGCAGCATACGTTTTTCATTCCTAACAATAATATCTGGAGCTCTTAATTCCATTAATCTCTTTAATCGATTATTTCTATTAATCACTCTACGATAGAGATCGTTAAGATCAGATGTTGCAAATCTTCCGCCATCAAGAGGCACTAAAGGTCTAAGCTCTGGTGGAATAACTGGTATAACAGTTAAAATCATCCATTCTGGTTTATTTCCAGAGTTTATGAAGTTCTCAACTAATTTTAATCTTTTAATCGTTCTTTCTTCAGCAACTTTAGATGTTGTTGTTTTTAATATTTCTCTTAATCTTTCTCTTTCAGCTGGTAAATCAATCGCAGCTAATACTTCTCTAATCGCCTCAGCGCCAATTCCTGCGGAAAATTGATCTTCTCCGTATTTTTCTTGAGCTTTTAATAATTCTTCTTCTGTAATTAATTGATTTTTCTTAAATTCCGTTAGTCCTGGCTCAATAACGATAAAATTTTCAAAATATAAAACTTTTTCAAGATCTTTAAGTTTCATATCCATTGCAAGAGCTATTCTGCTTGGTAATGATTTTAAAAACCAAATATGAGAAACTGGTGTTGATAGTTCTACGTGACCCATTCGTTCACGTCTTACATTTGCTTTTGTAACTTCAACTCCGCACTTTTCGCAAATAATTCCTCTAAATTTCATTCGCTTGTACTTACCGCACAAACATTCATAATCTTTTACTGGTCCAAATATTCTAGAACAAAATAATCCATCTTTTTCAGGTTTAAATGTTCTGTAATTAATAGTTTCTGGTTTTTTAATTTCTCCAAATGACCAAGATTTAATCTTTTCAGGACTGGCTAAAGAAATTTTAATATTATTAAAGTTTTCCTTATTAATATTTTTTTTAAATAAATTTGTTAATTCTTTACTCATAATTTAATTTGTTAATTCAATATTTAAACCTAAAGATCTAATCTCTTTAATTAAAACGTTAAATGACTCTGGAACTCCTGATTCAAAATCATCATCACCTTTAACAATGGTTTCGTAAACTTTTGTTCTTCCAGCTACATCGTCAGATTTAATTGTTAACATTTCTTGCAATGTATAAGCAGCTCCATAAGCTTCTAACGCCCAAACTTCCATTTCTCCAAATCTTTGACCACCAAATTGAGCTTTTCCACCAAGAGGTTGCTGTGTAACTAAACTGTAAGGACCAGTTGAACGAGCATGAATTTTGTCATCGACCATGTGAGCTAATTTTAACATGTAAATAATTCCAACAGTAACTTGACGATCAATTTTTTCACCTGTTCTGCCATCATATAAATCGGTCTGTCCAGATTCAGGTAATCCACAAAATTTTAGCATATCAGTAACATCGTTTACGCTAGCGCCATCGAAAACCGGCGTTGCTATAGGAACGCCACTTGATAAATTGTAACTTAATTCGCTAAGTTCAGAATCGGATAAATTTTTAATTTCATCACCTAATTCTCCTTTATAAATTTTTCCTAAATAATTTTTTAATTCTTCTCTTTTAGAAGAGTTTTTTTGAACATCTTCGATTAGTTTTTTAATTTTTTCACCCATCTCAGAACAAGCCCATCCTAAATGGGTCTCTAGAATTTGACCTACGTTCATACGACTTGGAACTCCCAATGGATTTAAAACAATATCAACTGGTCTTCCATCTTTCATGTAAGGCATGTCTTCTGCTGGTACAATTCGACTAATAACTCCTTTGTTACCATGTCTTCCTGCCATTTTATCTCCGGCCTGAAGTTTTCTTTTCATAGCAACAAAAACTTTTACCATTTTCATAACACCTGGTAATAAATCGTCTCCTTTTTGAATTTTATCTACTTGGTCTTCAAATCTAGTTTGAATATCTTTTTTAGCTTTAACAAATTGTTCTTTTAAAATTGCTAAGTTGGATTGAACTTTTTTATCTTCTATGACTAATTTGAATAACTCGTTTGCCGTTAATTCAGATAAATTATCCTCTGATAAAACGGTTCCTTTTTTTAAAGATTTAAAATCTTCTTCAACCTTAGCCGATACAAGCGTTCCTTTAACTCTCGCTTTAATGTTAGATTCTAATATTTCTTCTTCAGCATTTTTATCGTTTTGAACTGATTCAATTTCAGCTCTTTCAATAGAAATTGCTCTTTCATCTTTTTCAATTCCGTGTCTATTAAATACTCTTACTTCAACTACAACGCCATTTGTTCCTGAAGGCATTTTTAAAGAAGAATCTCTTACATCAATTGCTTTTTCTCCGAAAATTGCTCTTAATAATTTTTCTTCTGCATTAACTGGTGAATCTCCTTTAGGAGTAACTTTTCCAACTAATATATCGCCTGGTTTTACTTCTGCTCCAACGTAAACGACACCAGATTCATCTAAATTTATTAAATTTTCTTCTGCAGTGCTTGGAATATCTCTAGTAATTTCTTCAGGACCAAGCTTTGTATCTCTGGCCATAACACTATATTCTTCTATGTGAATTGAAGTGAAAACGTCATCTGTTACACATCTTTCAGAAATTAATATCGAGTCCTCAAAATTGTAACCACGCCATGGCATAAATGCTACCATTACGTTTTTACCTAGGGCTAATTCGCCAAATTGAGTTGAGGGACCATCGGCAATAACATCGCCTTTTCTAATTTTATCACCCACTTTAACTAGTGGTCTTTGATTAATACATGTGTTCTGATTAGATCTTTGAAATTTGCTTAAGTTGTAAATATCAACACCAGATTTTGTAAGATCTTTTTCTGTAGTTACTCTAACAACAATTCTTTTTCCATCAATTTTATCTACAACACCATCTCTTTTTGCAACTAATGTAGCTCCAGAATCTACAGCAACATCTTTTTCTATACCTGTTCCAACTAATGGAGATTCATTTTTAATTAAAGGTACTGCTTGTCTCATCATATTAGATCCCATCAAAGCTCTATTTGCATCATCATTTTCTAAAAATGGAATTAAAGCTGCAGCAACCGACACAACTTGTTTTGGTGAAACGTCCATAAAGTCAACGTTTTCAGGTTTTGCTAATTCAAATCCTAAAGATTTTCTGCAAGAAACTAAATCATCTACAAAAGTATTTTCTTTGCTCAAAGGAGAGTTTGCTTGAGCAATTGTATATTTGCCTTCTTCCATTGCAGATAAATAATGAATCTCTTTTGTAACTTTTCCACTAACAACTTTTCTGTATGGGCTTTCAATGAAGCCATATTTATTAATTCTTGAATAAGTTGCTAAACTATTAATTAATCCAATATTTGGTCCTTCTGGTGTTTCGATAGGACATATTCTTCCATAATGAGTTGGGTGAACATCTCGAACTTCAAATCCTGCTCTCTCTCTGTTTAATCCTCCAGGCCCAAGAGCTGACACTCTTCTTTTATGAGTAATTTCAGCGAGTGGATTTGTTTGATCCATGAATTGAGACAATGGAGAAGTTCCAAAAAATTCTTTAAGGCATGCAGCAATTGGTTTTGCATTAATTAAATCTTGTGGCATTACTGAATCAATTTCAACAGATGCCATTTTTTCTTTAATGGCTCTTTCCATTCTTATTAATCCAATCCTAAATTGATTTTCTACGAGCTCTCCAACAGATCTAAGTCTACGATTTCCAAGATGGTCAATGTCATCTACTTCGCCTTTTCCATCTTTTAAATCCAACATATGTTTAACGATAGTAACTAGGTCTTCTTTTCTAAGAACGGTTAATTTTGGATCGCAATCGAGGTCCATTCTCGCATTCATTTTTACGCGACCTGTTTCTGAAAGGTCATATCTTGTATGATTAAAAAATAGGTTACCAAATAAATTTTTAGCAGTTTCTATTGTTGGTGGCTCACCTGGTCTTAAAACACGATAAATATCCATGCTAGCTTCGTCTTGATTAAGATTTTTATCAACAGTTAAGGTATTTCTTAAGAATGGTCCTCTATTTACACCATCAATATCAAGCAGATAAATTGTTTTTGTTTTAAGATCTGTAAGTTTAGTAATTAAATCATTAGAAATTTCATCTCCAGATTCAGCAATTACTTCGCCAGTTTTTTCGTTAATAATATCATTTGCTAAATACTTTCCAAACAAATCAGGGGTCTTAACTAAGTAACTATTAAGTCCTTCTTTCTTTAATTTTAATGCCATTGGATACAAAATTTTTGTATCTTTTTTTATAATAATTTTTTTAGTTTCGGCATTAACTAAATCATTCTTTAATTTATAGTTTCTAAAATTTTCTGGAGTAAATTTTGTTTTCCATTCGTCTTCAGAAGTTAAGTCGTATCTAATGTTTTCGTAAAAAAGATTTAAAATATCATCCCTATTATAACCAAGGGCCATCAACAATGTTGTTACAGGCAATTTTCTTTTTCTATCAATTCTAAAATTTAAAATATCTTTTGTATCATATTCGAAATCCAACCAAGATCCTCTGTAAGGAATAACTCTGCAGCTAAATAATAATTTTCCACTTGCGTGTGTTTTACCTTTATCATGATCAAAAAAAACTCCTGGACTTCTGTGCATCTGATTCACACAAACTCTTTCTATTCCATTTACAACAAATGTTCCTCTTGGAGTCATAAGAGGAATATCACTCATATAAACTTCTTGTTCTTTGGCAGATAAAACTTGTTTAGTTTGTTTTTC
>JGI25920J50251_10000228_pt1 | contig 18023 bp, 2 predicted proteins | sample LauGreBMM110DCMD_2_FD_50251 | JGI IMG/M metagenome (IMG submission 50251) | reverse complement strand
GCAGGAAATATGAATCCTCTTGCTCAGTTCAACACTGATATGTCAGGACTTTCTTATGAACAACTTCAAGCATTAGCTGATCTTAAGAAAAAACAAACTCCTGTTACTACAACTAATACTACAACCATTAGGAATGGAGGATTAGTGAGAGCAATTAAATCCATGTAATCTGGAGTATTACTACTAAATTTCATAAAAAAATAAACAACATGGCTTCATTTACAGATGCAATACCACAGTTTAATCCATACATTCAACAGCTTCCTGTTGAGGCTATGGTTAAAGTTGGTATGGAGAAGCAACAACGCTATGATCAAGGATTACAAAAGATTCAATCACAGATAGATCAAGTTGCAGGATTAGATATTGTTCGTGATGTAGATAGACAATATTTACAATCTAAACTCAATGATCTTGGNTCTAAGNTAAAGACTGTTGCAGCTGGAGACTTCTCTAGTTATCAGTTGGTTAACTCTGTAGCAGGAATGGCTAGTAGTGTTGCCAAAGATAGTAATGTATTATCTTCTGTTCAGTCCACTGCTCAATATAGAAAAGAGCAGAAGTTTATGGAAGAGTCTAGACAAAAAGGTGAGTCTTCTATTCAAAATGAATACGACTTTAATACCCAAGCAAACAGATGGATTAATGAGTCTAGTGTAGGTGCAGGCTTTAGTGGTAGATATAGAAAGTATATTGATGTTGACAAGAAGTGGCTAGATGTCATGAAGACTCTACACTCAGATCTTTTAGAAGAAGATATCCCGTATGAATACAATGAAGATGGTACGCTCAATATTAATAAGACAACAGCAGCAATGCAAAGAATCAGTAAAGAAGGCGTTAGTGCTGAGAAGATTCAAAATGCATTGAGATCTAGTCTTTCTCCTGATGAGCTTGAGCAATTGAATATTAATGGTAGATATGAATTTAGAAATGTTACTGATCCTACACAACTTGCTATACTAGCTACTAGTAGAACTGCGTCTTCAATTGCACAGAATAGTAAAACTATTGGAGAACTCGAAGGTGCGTTGAAGTTATATGAATCTGATCCTGATAAATATGTCAAGACTGAACAAGGAATAAAATCCTTAAAAGAAGCAAATGAAAGGCTAGCTGCGCAGATGAATGAGGAGATAGAATTCATCAAAAGTAATCCAGAACAAGCAAAAGGAATTATTTATAAAAACGGTGCAATAGAACAGTTTGCCAGTTCGTATGCTTGGGAAAATCAAAAGAATAATCTTTTGACAAATCCTATACGAGAAGATGACTGGAAGGCTAAAAATTATAGTTTATCACAAGCAAACTTACAACTTGCTTCAGATAAATTTACTTGGGAAAAACAGAAAGATGTGCGAGATTATGCTTTAGAATTAGAAAAAGCAAATGCAGCTATGTATGGTACATTGGGTGGATTTCAAGTATATGGTGGAAAAAGCACAAGTGTTCCTAATCAAAGAGTTGCTCTTTTTAAAGATATTGACAATGCAAGCTTAGCAGTTGAAAGTCAAGTTAATGAGCTATTGAATGCGTTGAATGCTGGAGGTGGAACAAAAGTTAAAAAAATTCAAGTTTTAAATGCATTAGATGCTTATGCAAAAGGATATACCACTGGATATGATTATCTTATACCTAATGATTTAAAAGACTTAGGAAATTCAATACTTAGTGCAAAATCTGATTTAAATAGAAAACAACAATTCTTAAAAACTGTCGAAGAAGAAACTGCAAATTCATCAGAAATTCAACAGATTAGAAATGAATACAATGCTCAACTTAATGATGTTGGTGCTTTAGCTGTAACTATAGGTGGAAGAGACCTTGCCTTCACTCCTTTTGAAATAGGACAATATTTATCAAAAGTTAAAGAAACTGTAACAGGTGCACAAACTTCTGGAACAGGTGCTACTGGTGGTCAAAAAGTAACAACTGAAATATTGTCTCCTCTTACAGTAAGAGAGCAATTGATCTATGATAATAAAGCAATCTTGAGAGGATACTTTGCACCTTACAGAAGAGCAACAGAAGATTACAATCAACAATATAACTCTCTTGTAGAGAAGAAAATTAGTGATAAAACTATTCAATATATTCCAAGAGAGGTACCAATTATAATTAGTAGTGCGGAAGGTAACGTTGCAAGAAACATTTGGGAGAACATATCTACATCTTTATTAAGAAAGGTAGCAGAATCTTCTTTGTCTGGAATGGAAGGTGGCTATGAAGGACTTTCTGCTGGTAGAGCACGAGAAGCATTATTGTGGTTTGAATCCTCTGATAAATCAAATTTACAATACAAAAAACTTGAACAAGGTGATCAAACGTCTCTAATTATTTTGAAAGGAAACGAAGAGATTGTAATACCTCTAGATCCAAGAGAAGCACAGCAGCTTCCAATAATTGATAAAGATGCTCCAAGTCCTCAATTAAGAAGACTAATGGAGGCACAAGCTATGGGTGGTAGAAATACAAATCCAACTGGAAGTTTTGAAAACTCTTACTTTCAAGGACAATTCATGCCTAGAGTGAAAATAAATGCTAGAGCTGATATGAAGCAAGCATTTGGAACTCCAGAAAAACAATATATAACACTTAGATCAAAACTTCCTGATGGAACAGTTTATCCATTACAGCTTGATCAAGCAGTAGATGCAACTGAAGGAATGAATTTTATAGGCAACCTTACTGACGAAAAGGTAAAACAGTTGTATCTTCAATCTCCGAATATTTCAGAAGAAGTTAAAAAAATTATTAGAACCATGTAATCATTGCTCGAATGGCTGATTTTGATAGAAACTTACAACCCATTATTAAAGAAACAGGTTACAAATCTTCTAATATTCCACTATTTGCACCAAAGGATCCTCCAATGAACTTTAGTTCTGGACAAGGTGGTGGGTTATCAGATCTTTCTCAGAAGGAAGATGTGTTTGCTGAACTAGCAGCTGCTGGACAAAAGTTTTCTCAGAAGGGATTGTTTGTTAGTAATGCAGAACTTGAGGCAAACAAGAGATACAAAACATTCAATCCTACGATTGGAGACTATGAAGACTTTGCTGCACAGGGACAAGCTTGGTATAAGCAAGCTACCAATGGAGTATTAAAAGGAGCCAACCTTGCAGCTACTACTGTAGCTGGTGGGTTTGGTATGCTATATGGTGTTGGTAAGTCATTGTTATTTACACAGAAGATGTCTGATGTATATGACAATGAAGTGATGCGTGGTTTAGATAAATGGAATAATAAAGTTGATAATGAGTTTCTTCCAAACTATTACACAGCTGCTGAAAAAAATGCTGAGTGGTATTCTACAGATAACTGGTTTACAACCAATTTTCTTTTTGATAAACTAATCAAAAATTCTGGATATGCAGTTGGTGCAATGGTTACTGGTAACATTGCAAATGCTGGACTTTTACGAGCTGGAGCAGCAATAGGTGGTGCAGCTGCTAAAGCAGCAACTGCTGCTGAAGCTTCTCAAGCATTTAAACTATTCACACCTCTTTTAAGAAATACATCAAGAGCTTTTTCAGCTGGTAAAAATATAGAGGCAGCCTCTATATTAGAAAGTCAGATTTCATCTATAGCAGATTTATCTACAAGATCTTCTGCATTAGCTAACCTAGCTAAGCAAACTACACAGTTTGCAAAATTTGGTGATAACGCTAGGAGAACTGCTGTAGCAATTAACTCATCTGCTGGTGAAGCATCTTTTGAAGCTTTGCATACATCTAAAGAATTTAGAGAAAATTTAATTGAGGAGTATACCAAGACAAATGGATTTGCTCCAACTGGTGAAGATTTAAAGAATATAAATGTTGAAGCTGAGAGAGTTGGTAAAACTGCTTTCTTTGGTAACATGGCATTGTTGTCTATTACAGAATATTCACAACTTCCATACTTGATGGGTTCAAGTTATTCAGCAAGTAGACAAGCTGCAAATAGTTTGTTAGGAAGAGTTGATAATTTTGTAGTTGATGAGGCAGGTAAGTATGCAGCTAAAGCTGGACCAAAAACTAGATTTGGTAAAATTTACCAAGGTGTAAAGAGAGGTGGAGCTTATGTATTTGATCCAAAAGAAGGAGCTCAAGAAGTTCTTCAATATGGATTACAAGTAGGTACACAAAACTATTTTAAGAAAGCTCAAGAGGGTGGAGAAGCAGATTTGTATGTTGATGGTTTTCTATATGGATTGTTTGGCAAAGATAAGTTTGGTGAAGGTGTAGGTGCTCTTGTATCTAAAGAAGGTATTGAAAGTGGTATTCTTGGAGCAGTCACTGGTGGTTTAATGCAAGCCAGAGGAAAATATCGAGAGAGAAAAGCTCTAGCAAAAAATACAGAGAGCTTTTTGAACATGATTAACAATGCGCCAAGTTTCAAAGAAGCATTTGAAGATAGACTTACTGCTGCTAATAGAGGTGTTGTGTTGCAACAACAAGAAAGAGATGCAATCATTAATGGAGACTTGCTTGAAGCAAAAGATTTAAGAAATGATTCATTACATAATTATCTAGCACCACGTATCAAATACGGAAGATTTGATATGGTAATGGAAGACTTGGGTGAACTTAAGGCTGGTGGAATGACTGAACAAGGTCTCACTGAACTTAAGGAACAAGGAATGGCAAACATCAATGATACTGTTCAAACATTTCAAAAAAGAATTACTAGCATTGAAAATTCTGCGAACGCATTGAATGACTTTTACCAAGCATTGAATATTCGTTATTCTGGTGAAGTAATAGAAGGAACTGACCAAAGAAAATATCCACCAATTGTAATCGATTATCTTGCTTATGCGGGTAGTAAGATTGCAAACTATGATGTAAGAATTCCTCAGCTCAACACTAAGTTGACAATGGCAGGAATAAATACACAAGCTATTCTACAAGACATTATCGAAACAGGCAATCCAAATGCTCAAGCTACTAAAGAAGCATTGGAAATGATTAATTCAATGGATGTTACATCTGATGTTAAAGATGAACTCAAAGGAACATTAGATGATGTTATTGAGCTTTCTTTGAGAAGAAAGATGTTTATTGGAGAATACGATGGTATTAAGAACAGCCCACTTAACTACATTCGTCCAGATGAAGAAATAGATGATGTAGAAGTTTCTCAAAAAGAAGGTAGAAAGAAAGTTCAAAAAACTTTAGAAGTGGGTAGGACCTATTCTCTTGTTGAACCAATCACTTTAGAAAAAGGGAAGATTGTTCTTGCACCAAAGTTTACTGTTCTATCTAGTACACTTGGCGGAGAGTTTGAAGTGCAACTACCTGATGGCACTGCTACATTCTTCTCTCCTGAACAGTTTGATAAATACAACATATCTGAAGAAGATAATACTTCTCAGGAATTTGAAGATGCATTGAATCAATCTATTGATGATGTACTTCAATATCCTGCCTTCAGGGATGTATTTGAGAAGCCAGGAGAAGGCGTAAACAAACTTGAATACATTAACTCTCTTAGTGATAAAAAGATCAGCGAAGCTGTTGTAAATAGATTTAAAAGACTTACTAAAGAACTTCTTGAAAAGCAAGCTAAGGCAAGAGAAGTAGCTAATAAAATTAAAGAATCTAGTAGTACTCTTGACAAACAACAAGAAGATATTTCTGACAACGAACCATTCCCTGTAGGAACTCTTCCAGAAGAAGCTGGAGAAAGAGTTGATACAGGTGAAACTGGTTTGATGAAATCTGCTATAGATTATTTTGATTCTAGCACTACAGAATCTGAACAATATAATGATCCTTCCAAATCACAACCTCACGTAGTTAGGTCCAGAGTGTTCTTGAATAATGCTAGAAAGTTTAAGAATAGAAATAAGCTAAGAGCAATTGTATTCACATACAACCAAGAAGAATCTCTTGGCTTGTCTGGTGTTACAGCTTTGTCATTTAAAATGACACAAGAACAAGTGGATTCTGATAAAGCTGCTTTCGAAACCAAAGTCACGAATAAGGAAAATGGATTTGTGGGTATGGTGTTTGTTGAACTTGATGGTAAGAAGCGATACTTTGTAGATCAAGATGGAAAACGTATTGGTGAAGTGGGTAAGCCTACTGATCTTGGAAAGGTTATATTCCAAACAATGCCTAGTACATCTATTACAGATAGTAGAGGAAACGATAGTTATAGAGAGAATGAGAAAGATACATTTGTAAGATTTGCACAAATCTGGAGAAACAGACGTGAGCAGCTTATGAAGGCTTCTACAATTCCTCCAACCCTTGAGTTTAGAATCTCAAAGGGTATTGCTGTTAGACAAAAGGATGGTGATGTATATAAGAAGAATTCTGTTACTAGCNNTNTAGTNGATGAAACTGCAATAGCCACTACACCAGGACTTATAAATGTTGTTACCACTGATACTATATCACATAATGGTGCAATTGTAAATTCTAAAAAGGGATATGTTTATATTCAAAGTGGTGATCTATTACAATATCTAAACAATAATAAACTTGGTAAGAAGAAAGCTGCTACAGCATACGAACTTATTAAGTCTAATGTAGCAAAGCTTGAGAAGGATGCTAGCGAAGGAAAGACTCCTCAGTTTGACAAGAACAAAATATTGTTCTTAAAGAATGTTCTCAACTATAAGAAAATTACAAAAGATCCAAAGGATAATCAGTTTTGGTTTGATACAGAAAACCTAACTCTTAAACTTGGCTCAAAGTCATATAAGTTCTCAGAGATTGCTTCTAAGGAAGAGGAGATTATTGCTCAGCTTTCTGAGATGTATCATTCTGCCAATGCTAAAACATTGCGATTACAAAGTCCATTCTTTGAATACTTCCTTGAAGATGGTAAGTTGCAAGAAAGAGAATGGCCAAACTATCAATCCTATCTTGCTTCTGGTAAGGGTAGAACTACAGATGAGATTCCATTTGTAACAATTGCAAATCCTACAGAAGCACAACCTTACGCATTTGCAGGTAAGTATGCTACGCTCATTAACTTTGANACNGGTGATGAAGGATATGTACCAAGTGAGAAAGAACAAGAGCCTCCTAAACCTTCTAGCTCAGGTGCACCAGTAAGACCATCTGATATAATTGAATCTGATGTTCCTGTTACTGTGGGACCATACACTCTTAATGATGGCACTGTAAACACTGTAACCATGTTTGGTGGTGAGTTTAGCTTCAAGGCTAACATTCTACCAAGTGGTGAAATTGAGATTGATGCAATCTCTCCAGAGACTAATGCAGAGACAATACAGAAGTTTGCTGATGCTGCTGCTAAGGTGGCAATTGCTAGAAAGAAATATCCTACAGCAACAGAAGGATTAAATGACTTTGATGCAGCAACAGTATTCTACATTGGTGAAGCAGCAAGTAAAGTAGAAGCTGCAATTAATAAAGAAGAAGTTTCCACTCCAGTTCCTATTGCCCCAGAAGCTACTGTTCAAGTAGAACCTGAAAAACCAACTCTCATAAAAAGAAATTATGTAGAGTTAGAAAATGTAATTACTGATTTTGAATCTGAAATACGATCTTTATTTGATTCCCCTACAGTTGAAAAATATGAGAATGCTATTGGAAATTTAGAATTGGAAATTAGTTCAGACTTGCCTTCTGAAGAATATAGATTGAAATTAGAATCTCAACTAAGGGATGTTAAGAAGTCATTTACTTTATCAAAAGAAACAAAACCAGAAGAAGCTCCTACACCTGTTGTAAAAAAGACAACTCCCACTGGAGAAAAGAAAGGACTATCAGGACTTAAGTCTGGTGTTGAAGATAATGAAACTAGAAGAGCTCGCACTGGTGAAGCTGGTGGAAGAATAAGTGNNANAGACATTGAAGCATTNAGAGCTTGGCATGCAAAGAATGTTCCTAACATACCATTTGAAATTCTTGAGAGCATCATCACATTGCATGATGGTTCTAAAGCATGGGGTGTATTTGAAAATGGAGTTGCTAAATTCTTTAAGAGTGGTTTGCGTGGTACAGAATATCATGAAGTATTTGAAGGTATATGGAAAGCATTCTTGACACAAAGTGAGAGACAAGCTATTCTAGATGAGTTCAAAGCTAAACGGGGTAGCTTCCTTGATAGAGAGAGTGGTGAGCTTATTGCATATAGCAATGCTACAGACAGACAGGCTAAAGAACGTATTGCTGATGACTTTGCTGATTACAGACTTGGTAAGCTTCCAGCTAGAACATTATCTGAGAAGGTGAGAAACTTCTTCAAGGCTATTGTTGACTTCTTCAAAACCTTTNTTGGAAATCCATCTCTTAAAGATGATTTGTTCAATTCTATTGATACAGGTAAGTTTAAAGATTANGTTGTTTCAGAAGAATCTAAATCAGCTGCTCCTGAATATAGAATAATGTACTCAGCAGATGGTACTGTGATAACTGAAGATCAAGCTTGGGCAATTGTTCAAGACATGACAATCACTATGTCTGAATACATTTTTAATAGAAATAATACTGATGGATTAGAAAAACTATTTAATCCACTAGCTACCACTGGAAAAGACATATACAATCATTTAAGACAAAGATATACTGAGAGTATAGATATTCTTGGTGAAAAGACTTTCCAAGATTTGTTCTTAAGATCAAGAGATTTGATTAGAACAATGGGAATCAATGTTGATTTCAATGGTGCGATTAGTACAAATGACGCTAGTCAAACTAATAGACTATATGCTGCTGAAGCATTTGAAATTGACTTTCAGAAGAATATGAAGTTCTCTGTAAAGTTCTTACTAGCTTCTAACCCAGCAGCTGAAACAATTTATCCAGAAGGACAAGCTCCAAAGCTTTTGAATTCTAAAATACTACCAGGATTCAAACTACTGAACAATTTTAATAAGTCATTTGCAACGCTATTGAATAAGCTTTCTAATACAAGCTTAGGAAAAATTGATAAAAAGATTATTGATTTGGTAAAAGAAGATGGTAACTATTACAGAATCTTTAATAGACTTGGTGGTGATGCTAAGAATGGAATTCTCGATTACACTAAGTTTGAAGATGCTGACTGGAGATTCTATGTTCAGTTTATTCAATCAATGTCAAAGAACAATCCATTTGTTGAAGTGGCAATTCAAAGAGTGGGGGAGAATGGTATAGAATCATTCACTGCTCCTGGTGATAGAACTTCTGCTTTAAATAAAACAAGAAACGAGTGGTTCCAAAATATTAAAGAGCTTTCTAAATCAGAGACATCATTCATTGTAAAAGTTAGAAATGATAAGGGTGTAATGATTTATGCAATTGATGATAAGAATAAAGACTATCCATCTAAGCAAAGTCTTCTTGAACCAAAGCGTGTACAAGACTATTTAAAGAATATAGGTATTGAATTTCCATTAAGTTTCATCGAGAGGATTAACACTAATGAGAAACAAAAGAAAGCATTTGACAATGCTGTAACAAAGATCTATGAGATGGGTCCAAAGGGATATGCTGTACTATCTGGAGACAAGTTCTCAGGTGTAGATTCTCATGTGAGAACTCTTGCAGATATGTATGTTAGACTAACTAATCCTGACCAGGACACAACTAGATTTAACATAGAGAACAAGCGTACTGGTAATTTTACAGATAGTAATGCCCCTTCTGTATTTGAAGCAGAATTCAATGAAGCAATGACTCTTGATGAATTATTTGAATCAAGACCAGAATTGAGAGATGCGTTCTCAACAAACAGCTTATTGATTAAGAAGGGTGGAATGTTCTTTGATGATAATGGTAATAAGATTGAGGGTAAAGTTTTACAGATTGGTGTAATTGATGGTTTGAAAGATGAGACTACTGATAGAGGACTATCCATATCATCTTTAACAAAGGGTGATAGATTCACTGTTGGAATTAATCAAAACATAAATGGTAACTACTACATCTTAATACCAGGAGACTCTTCTATAGAAAAAGTTCTGAATCTAGGATTAATGGTTGATTATGAATTATTCAACGAGGATGGTGCTAGAGCATTTACAAAAATCAAAAATGCATTTAAGGGATACCTAGAAGATGAAATTGATCTAGCTCTTGATTGGGAAACAAGATCAAAACTTTCTGCTACAAAGAAAAATGCTAAAGAGCTTAGATTCTTCAAAGATATTCTTGATCCATCACTTGTTGATAAAATACATAAAGCTATTGAAGAGGGCCAATCTAGAAAAGACATTCTTGCTCTTGTTAGCGATGAAGCTCTTGAAAAGTCTCTTAGAAATACATTAACTAGTTTAAATCAAACAACACTAAAGGATTTGATTAACGCTGGTGAAGTTGTAGAAAATTCAGAAGGTTATGCATACGAAACTTTAGATAGCAAGTTTGCTCAAACTAATGAATTGAATAGAAATTCATTATCTGAAGATAGTATGATGCAAGTGCTTTCGTTTGTAAACATGAATTACATGATTGCAAACATTGAAATGCATAAATTTATATTTGGTGATCCTTATCAATTCAAAATTAAAAATGGTAAACTAGATGAAACTAAGCGTATCAAGTCTTGGCTATCACCTAGAAGAGTAACTATTGATCATCCAGAATTCAATAAGTTCTTAAATAATAGATATAATGATATAACAGAAGACATATCTCTAGAAGCAGAGGATTTGTTTCGTTATACATTTAAGTCATATGTTAAGACTATTACACTAAATGATGTGAACCCAGCTTCAGAGTTTGTTCAGAAGTTTGAGGGATATGATGAATCTGATGGTTTTTCAATAATGCTTGATGGAGCCTACAGAGAAGTTAAGCTTAAGAATGGTGAATGGTCAAACGATCTTGCTGAGCCTTGGTTCCAATGGAATCAATCCTATGCTAGACAGAAGCTTTCTAAAATCAAAAAAGATAATGGAGATTTTGTATATAATTATGATAAGAATACATCACTTGAAAAATATGATGCAGCCTTAATAAAAAAACCACAACCTCCATTTGTTACAGAGGTGATGAAGCCTATTGTATCTGGTTCTAAGTTTGGAGTGAATAGAATAGAAGGTGTGCTCGACAAGTTCTCTCAGATGCCTATTACATACAAGATGGTAGAGAATACAAATCTTGAGAACTTGTATGTACAGATGTTGCAGGAGAAAGTAGGTTATGTTGTTTACAAGTCTGCAAGAAAAGAAGGTGCTCGTGAAGGACATAATTTATACAATGGAAATGGTGATTACAACACTGCAAAATTTGGAGAAGAGACTATTGAGAAGGTAGCTTGGAAAACTTATGGTATCCAAGTGGAAAACTCTTACGAAGAGGGTAAACTTCAAACTAGAGTATCTCAGCTTACCAAAAACGATACAATGGACATGTTCGAGAATGGTAAGGAAGTTGAAGGTATGAAAGGTGCTTCTGCTCTTGCTGAAGAAAAGATTAAAATCTTCAAGGAAATGCACCAGAATGCTTATGAAGAGTTCTTGAACAAGCTTGGTCTAGTAGATTTGGGTGGCAATTACGATGTTATAGATAAAGTAAAAGTATCTAGAGAGCTTGAGTATGAATTGTTGAGAAGACAAGTTTCACAAAATGTAATTGATACAATACGTCTTAATGAGAATGGTGAGTTCAATATGCCATTTGAAGCATCTTCTGCATATGAAGAAATTAGAAGTGTTCTTGTGTCAATGATTAATAAGTCTCTCATCTCTCCACAGATGAATGGTAAACCTCACGTTCAGGTTCCAGCTACACTTTGGGAGAATAAAAAAGAAGGACGAGGATTGTTGAGAAAGACAAAGGATGGATATGTAAGAATTACTAGAAAACAATATGATGCTTTGTCTGAACAAGATAAAAAAGGTGTTGTACTTTCTAGCGATGCTCTAAAGTTCTATGAGGATGAGGATGGGAAGAGATACATGGAAGTAATGATTCCAAACTTCTGGAGAAAGTATTTTACTGACAAGACTAAGTTTCCTGATGATGAGGCTATTTTTGAATATTTGAATAAGGAAGAAAACCAAAAGATTTTGTTTGGTGTGGGAGCTCGTATTCCTCATCAGGCAATGTCTTCTACAGAGGTGTTTAAAGTTGCAGGATTCTTAGATGCATCTATGGGGTCTACAGTTGTTGTACCTTCTGAGATTGTAGCTAAAGCAGGATCTGACTTTGATATTGATAAACTCAACATGTACCTTAAGTCAGTGTATATTGATGTAAATGGAAAAGTTAAGCTTGTAGAATACAAAGGTGACAAAGAAGCTACAATGGACTTCTACACTAAAGTGTATGAAGGTCGTATTCAAAAACAACTAGATAGTATTTCTAGGTATGATGATTTTAGAGATACGGTTCTTGAGATATTTGAAGTTGCTGAAACTATTGAAGACCCATCTAATGTAACTGCTGAATCACTTGAAGCTCTACTTGGTGAAGATCTTTATAATTTCTATATCAAACATCGAGAAATAATTAGTGAGATGGAAGAGCAAGCTCTTTCTGAAGGAATATCTCCTGCTGATTATGTTGGTAATCAAATGGGCAGACTTGCTACCAAGTTTGAGAACCTGTCCAAAGAAAAGTTCGATAGCAACCTAAAGAATAGGTATGTACAGAAGATGTACAAGAAGTCTTTAGAGAATAGATACTATGAAATTCTTGAGGGACTTGTTACACTTCCTGGAAACTTTGAAAGATTAATGTCACCAGTTAGTGATGGTGGATTATCAAAGGTGGCTGATATTCTTGATGATGCTACAAACAACAAAGAGTCTGACATTAAGAATAAACTCATCTCTAGAAGCTTTATGACTTCTTTGAGACAAGCATTCTTGATGGGTAAGAAGTGGGTGGGTATTGCAGCTGTAAACATCACTGGTCATGCAATTGGTCAGAAGGTTGGATTGTATTTTGACTCTACATTAATAGACAGACTTTCTGATTATGACAGAGGATTCTTAGGCGATTTAAGCTTATCAATTCCTCATAACACTACAACTGTTGATGGCAAAGAGATGATCTCTCTAGGTGGTCTAAAAACTGCTGATGGAAGAAATGAATTCATCTCTGACAGACTATCTGGATATGCTACATCATTTGTAGATGTTGCTAACGATCCATACATTCTAAAGCTTATTCAGAGTGACTTGGTTGTTGGAACTGCAATGTTGATGGAAAGAATTGGTGCTGGTGAACTTACAGCATACTTCTTGAATCAACCAATCATTATAGAGCACTTAAGAAACATTGATAGGATTAAGAGTAGATCATTATTTGGTAAGGATAATCTTGAATACACTTATTCTAAATTCCCAAGTAAGCCAGATGAATCTTATGACTTGTCTAATGAGTTTGAAAAAGATGCTGATGGAAATGTAAACTTTGAAAAGTCAAAGCAAAACCTATTAAACTTAATTAGAGAGAATGCAAATAGACCAGAAGGAACTAAATTCTCCACTGAGTTTAATGCTAAGCAAGTTGCTATATTCAATGAGTTCCTAAAGCTTGCTAAGCTTGCACAGTTGAATTTCAAATTCACACAAGCTTACAACTATGACACCACTAGAGTAACAAACTATGAAGGTTTCAAAAGAAAGATGACAAGAACTGAATCTGCTATAGAATCTAACATTGTTTCCTCTATTGAAAAGGTGATGGATGACACATTTATTGGTGAGCAAATGCGATTGATTCGAAAAGAATTGATGGCCCTAGGAGCTATAATGAAACTCGATTCAAAAGGTATTGATCAATACATTGATGATGTCATGGAGCCATTCTATGATAATGAATACATGTCAGAAGATGATTTCAACTATGTAGCTAAGAAGTTAAAGTCTTCGTTCTTGGATTTCTTAATTCAAACAAGATCTACATCTATATTCCCTGATGATGTTAAAAATTTATTTACAGGAGAAAATAGTTTAGCCTCTAGATTACTTAGCCTTAAGAAGAAATATCCTACATCAAATCTTCTATCTAATTTAATTCCTGTAAGTTCTCTACAAGAGAATGGTCCTGTAACAGTTTCTCTAAAGGTGAAGCCTAAAGATGCTATTGATATAGATATGCACATAGGAATGATGAGAGAATTGAAAGAGCTAGAACCAGAGTTCTACAATGACTTGGTGAAGCTTTCTATTCTACAAGGAACAATGGACACCAACTTATCAATTGCACCAATTGTCCCTGTTGAAGATAGAGCAGCAATCATTGCTCCTGTTATAGATGTATTACAACCATCTTCAGAGCTTGAAGTGTTTAATAAGGAAGGATTGTTTTACAGAAACAATTTCTTTGATAATGATATTGTTCCTGAGATTAGTCCTAGATACAAAGCTGTAGATTCACCATATGGATTACAGATTGACTATAGTAAGACAGATACATTCCTTTTTTCTTTAGTAAATGGAATAACTCCAGGAAGTGGAAAGTTGATATCTCTGAATAACAAATACTCATTCATGAATCAAGCTAATAAAGATTTTGTGAAGATGAGAAGATATCAATATGTTAGAAGCATGACTGCTAGTGGACCAAGAACAATTGTGGTTGACATTACAAGTGGAAGAACTATTTCAGTAAAAGACTTCACGAAACTTTCAAACGAAGGAACTGTTTCTAAAAATGAAATGGTTGGCTACAAGAAAGTAAAGAGTGGAGATGGTGTTCCATTAACTATTCAAAGAAAAGTAAAAAAGTCACTTGATGAGTTTAGTGTATTTAAGATGGTAAACCTATATGGTGCTGGAAGAATTGTAGCTGAGTATCCAAGTCTAATGAAACCTTCTCCACTTGATAACAATACGTTTAAAGTGGCAGAAGAACTTACAGATGACTTCATCATTTCAATATTTGCTGGAGAAGCTGTACCAACTTCCTCTGTAATTTCTGATCAACAAAGTCTAGCTTCTGAAGTGCTAAATGAAACTGCAAATGTAAATATACAAATGCAGCCAGATAATATTGAAAAAATCAAAGCTGGTACAAAAACTACAACTACAAGAAGTGAATCTCAAGCTAAACAAATAAATATTCCTGTAGGTGAATCCGCTATTGTAAACTTTGGAGGACAAGACTTTGAAGTTACAAATAGAGGGCAATTAACTATTGAAGAAGCTGGTGGTAAAGAAGCCATGATTAAATCTGAAGGTGTTCAGTCTGAGGAAGAATTCATGTACCAGCAAACTAAAGATTGGGTTAATGGTAAAGGCAAGTTATATATTTATGATATAGCTCCTACAGAAGTATCGACTGGTGCTAAAACATACTCTGGAAAAATTACAAGTTTGAAACCTAATCAGATATTTGTATTTGGTTCTAATGAAGGTGGTTCTCAAGGACAAGCTCCTACACATGGTGCAGGTGCTGCAAAATTAGCTAAGGATGAATTTGGTGCTGTACAAGGCCAGTCTAGAGGTATTCAAGGCCAGTCTTATGCTATTGTCACTAAGAAGTTTTACGATGTAGAAAGATCCAGCACTTCTGAAGAAATAACTACAGAAATCAAAGCATTATATGACTATGCTAGAAATAATCCTGACAAAGAGTTCTTAGTTTCTGATTATTCTGAAACTAATTTGAATGGTTATTCAGGACAAGAGATGGCAGCAATGTTTGCTAATGCTGGTCCTATTCCATCTAACATTGTATTTAATGAAAACTTTGAAAAGTTAGTATCTACTGGTGTTGAACCTGTAGTGGAAGAAGAAGTTGATGCTGTTGAAAATAAAGGAATTACAAAAGAGCAATTGTCAAAACCTTATAAAGGATTTAAAAATTTACTTTGGTATTATTTTGCAGAAAAAGCAAAAGAATATGCTCCTGAAAAATATGATTCTATTGTAAATGCAAAAGATTATCACACTGCTTATTTAATTGGTGCAGATAGATCAAAAGCTTTTAATGAAGGAAAATCAAATACTCCTGGTATTCAAGATCCTAATGATAAGGTTTGGAATAGAGTTGTTTTAGAGTTCAATGAATCTATTAAAAATGTTCCTGTAACTCCTAAATTCACTTACAAGGGAACGAGTATAGATACTGACTTCCAACTTACAGAAGGTCAAAGACAGGCATTAGAAAGACTTATTGACTTCTCTACAGATCCAAATTCTAAATTCATTACTTTGCAAGGTGCAGCAGGTACAGGTAAGACATCTATAATTGGATACTTACAAAAGTATTTGAAGAGTTATAAATTTAATTTCCTTGCACCAACACATGCTGCAACTGCTGAACTAGCTTTTGCTACAGTTAAAACTGGAAATAAGCAACTTCCAATGACTGTAGCCTCTGCTATATCAACTAAATATGATCCTGCAACAGGAGAATCAACGCCAGCAATTAATGCAAAGTTGGCCAGAAGACTTGGATTGAGTAATAACATAATTGTATTGGATGAGGTGTCAATGCTAAATTCCAAAGATTATGAAGCCTTGATACAAGTAGCTCCTAAAAACAATATCAAAGTTATATTCATGGGCGATGTAATGCAGATCCCAGAAGTGGATGTAAGGAACCCAGAGAAAAAACTTGTATCAAAAGCATTCAGTGATGTTGGTCAAGTAGTGTTGACAGAAGTTAAAAGAACTAGTAGTGATGCAATATTGAATATGTTGACCAATGTTAGAAATAATGTTAATGATCAAATACCAATAGTACCATCTACTAATCAACTTGAATACTTACCTATATCAAAATTCAATTCAAAGCTTGCTGAAGTTTTCCAAAAGAATCCTGAAGAGACTGTATTAATATCTTACACCAATAAAGGAGTTCAAGATTACAACACAAAAATCAGAGAGTCTTTGGGCAGATATGGAGATTTGCAAAAAGGAGATATTGTTGTTGGCTATCTAGGTTATTCAAGTAAACAAATTGAAAAACAAAATATAGCAAACAGTGTTCGATACACAATTCAAGATGTTCAAAAAGATGGATCAATGTATTCAATTGTTGCTTCTTCTAAAAAGTTAAAGTCTTTACAGGATGCAGGAGTTAGTGATGTTAAAGAAATTGCAAGTACCAATTATGCACAACTTTCTAGAAATGATTCATTTGATTTTGAAAATCTTACAGAAGAAGATTTTAAAAAGAATAATGAAATGCTTTCAGGAATGATGAGCAAATTACATGAAGCTAAACAAATTGCACTTAGAACTAAATCTGGTAGAGACTGGGCCAAGTATTATGATGTAAAAGATGCAGTCTCTATGCAATTACGAATAGTTGATTTAGGGGATATGTATATTTATAATCCTGCATCAGGGGTGATGGAAAAATATGTTAATGAGCAACATAAAAATATTGATAAAGATTTAGTTATTGAAAAAGGTATTGACTTTGGACATGCTGTGACAATTCACAAATCTCAAGGCTCTACAGTAAAGAACGTGTTTTTTGATGCATCCAGTTTACCAAGAGGCTCTTCATCAAAACTGATGATGAATGGTGAAGAAGTGAGCACAGAGAAACATTCACTTCTCTACGTAGGTATATCTAGAGCTTCTGAGTATCTTGGAATCAATGCAGATAATCCTTTAAATTTCTATTACCCAGAGGGTCAAGAAGCTATTCAAGAAGCTGCTCCTGAACAAAAGTCAAGAATTATTAAAGTGGATCAGTTTAACATTACTCTTCAACCTGATGGAAAAATGTTCTTTGATAATGGTAAGGAAGTGACAAACCAAACCATTAAGAACAAAGTGGATATTAGAAAAGAGTTACAAGATAGGACTTTAAGAGTTTCCACTTACAACAAGAGCGAATATTTCGTACTTTTAGATGGTAGAATCTTAGGTAGTGGAAAAACTAATCTTGGAAAAGAAACAGTTACAGATCCTAAAATCAAAGAACAGATTCTTGATAAAGCTGTAGTGTATAAAAAAACCTGTTAAAAATGCCTTGTCCTATACAAATTCGAGAAACAATCCAGAAGAGCATTGACAGAAAGCTGCCTGATTCAGAGGCAGTTATGTCACAAGATGCTGCTAAAGGAATTGTTGACTATCTGAATAAACTTTGGTCATCTGCCATAACAAGAATGCAACAGTATTCTGGTCTTGGTGGAGCTAGAGTTATTGTCAATTCTCT
>JGI25920J50251_10000227_pt1 | contig 18056 bp, 13 predicted proteins | sample LauGreBMM110DCMD_2_FD_50251 | JGI IMG/M metagenome (IMG submission 50251) | reverse complement strand
CGGAATCGGGTTCGAGCGGCGGGCGGACGCCGTACTTCTTTTTGAGCGTCTCGAGCACGGCGAGCGGTTTCATGCCGCCGGTGCAGGTCGGGTCGCTGAGCGATGCCGCCGCGGCGAGCACGCCGGTGAGCAGCGACTTCTGGAGCTCCCAGCCTTCGTGCAAGCCGAGCAGCACCCCGGCGCAGAAGGCGTCGCCCGCGCCGGCGGTGCCGGCGATGTGCTTGTCCGGCACCTTGAGCGACGGTTGCCAATGGTCCTTGCCATCGCGCGTCCGGGCGAAGCAGCCCTCGGGGAAGTGGATCACGACGAGCTCCTTCACACCGTGCTGGAGGATCGCGCCGGCGGCATGGCGGAGGGACACGGTGTCGAGCACGCCTTCCTTGCGGATGCGGAAGCCGGTGACCTGACCGGCCTCGTATTCGTTGATGATGGCGTAGTCGCAGTGCTTGAGCGCGGGGACGACGATGGCCTTGAAGCGGTCGCTGGCCTCGCTGACCACGTCGATGCTGGTCTTGATCCCGGCGGCCTGGGCGGCGGCCAGCAGCTTGGCGGCCGGCGTGATGCCCTCCTTGTTGACCGCGTCCAGCTTGTCGAGCAGGAGCAGGTAGCCGAGGTGGAAGATCCGGGCCTTGGACTTGGTGAAATCGATGTCCTTGGCGTCCCAGAGGGCGTTCGCGCCGCGGGAGTGGAAGAAGGTGCGCTTGCCCGTGCCCTGCACGGTCATGACATCGGTGTAGCTGGTCGTCGCCTCGGCCGTCGACTTGAGGTGCTTCGTGTCGATCTTGTGCTTCACCGCGTCGGCCAGGATCTGCTCGCCGAGAGCATCCTTGCCCACGAGGCCGGCGCCCATCAGCGGGAACTCCACGCCCATCTTCGCCAGATTGAGCAGCACGTTGTACGGCGAACCGCCGGTGCCTTGGTGCTGGCTTTTGATGTTCGCCAGTTGCTCGGCACCGGGGTAGGTGTCGATGAGCTTGACCTGGTCGATGATCCAATTGCCTCCGGCGAGGATGCCGGAGCGTTTGGAGGCTGCGCTTGCTTTCATGCGTGTAGGGACGGGTGCCACGAAAGGGGTGTAACCCGATGTCTCCGTGGTCGGGCGACAGCGTAGGGGAAGGCCTGCCGCGATGTCTCTAAAGAATTGAGGCCCCGGCCGACCCGGGGCGCTTCACCACCAGAGATAGTCGATGTTCGGGGCCGGGGAGGTGTTCCAGTTCTCGAAGCCGGGCGGGAAGACGATGTTTCCGACGTGGCCATCGGCGTACATCATGTTCCAGCTGCGCTTGCCCCGGTTGTTGTGCCAGATGCTCTTCGCTTTGGTGCCGGCGTTGACCCGGCCGTCGCCGGCATCGCGCGAGCCCATCCACGGCCAATCGCCCTGTATGATCTTCGTCGTGGGCCGGAGCGCGGCCTCGCTGGTCTTCATCGGCCTGCCTTCCGGCGTGTTCGCGCCAGCGCCCTTGTCGCCGGTGACGTGCTTGACCCGGTACCAGTCGACGGCCCACATGGGCAGGTAGCTGTTGCCCCAGCCGAGGAAGCAGGATTTCGCCTCGGGCCAATAGCTGTCGCCCTTGTCCGAAGGACAGCGCCATACCTCGAAGGTGTTCCCGGCATAGACGTTCAGCGGGCGGTTGGTCTCGCCGGGCGCGTTGTGGACCGCCACCGTGCCGTTGGTGGGCCGTCCGCCCTGGGTGGCCCAGCTGCCGTGCACCGGGAAGGAGTCGCGGTTGTCGTCCGCGTACATCTGGTAGGCGAGGTGCTGCTGATGCTGGTTGCTGACGCAGCGGATCGAGGCGGCCTTGACCTTCGACCGGCCCAGCGCGGGCAATAGCATCCCGGCCAGGATCGCGATGATGGCGATGACGACGAGGAGCTCGATGAGCGTGAAGGCGGCGCGGGACGGAATCCTCATGGATCACCGTTGCTATACCTGCCACCCATCGGCTGCAAGCCGCCAATCGGTCGCTCGCGGTGCCTCGGGCGATCCGGCCCGGCCATCGCGCATCGGACCGATGGAAGCGAAGACATCGCGAGGGCTGGCGGCAAGGGCGGCTCGTCAGTTGGCACCGGGTTTTCGCTCGCGGCGGAAACTCCAGGCGGTTATCTCCATCCCATGTCCCTCCATCGTGTGGTGATCTGGTCCGCAGCCCTCACGTGCGCCGTCCTCGGCACGTCGGCGGCCACGTCGTCCCCGGGCGCCGAGGCCATCGCCAAACTGCCGCCGGCCGTCAGCCGCGCCGTGGACTTCAACCGGGACATCCGTCCGATCCTCGAGACCAGTTGCGTGAAATGCCACGGCCGCGGCAAGGCGAACGGCGACTGGAAACTGGACACCCGCGAGACCTTCCTGCAGCCGGGGGAGTCCGGACCGGCGGCGATCCTCGGCGACAGCGCCAAGAGCCGTCTGATCCACCTGGTCGCCGGCACCGATCCGGACGATGTGATGCCGAAGAAGGGCTCGAAGCTGACGGCGGAACAGGTCGGGTTGCTCCGCGCATGGGTGGACCAAGGGCTGAAGTGGGATCCGCAGGTCACCTTCGCCAAACCGCCGGCGAAGAACCTCCGGCCGCGCCAGCCCGAGGTGCCGAAGGGGAAGGCGACGCATCCGCTCGACCGGTTCCTCGACGTGTACTTCGCCGGCCACGGCGTGAAGCCGGCCCGCGTGGTGGAGGACCGATTGTTCGCCCGGCGCGTCCACCTCGACGTCGTCGGGTTGCTGCCTTCGCCGGAGGAGCTCGAGGCCTTCGTGAAGGATCGTTCGCCGGACAAGCGGGCTGTGCTGGTCGCGCGGTTGTTGGCCGACAAGCAACGTTACGCGCAGCATTGGCTCGCGTTCTGGAACGACCTTCTCCGGAACGACTACAGGGGCACCGGCTACATCGACGGCGGCCGCAAGCAGATCAGCGAGTGGCTCTATGCGGCGCTGCGCGACGGCAAGCCGTACGACCAGTTCGTGCGCGAGCTGGTGGACCCGACCGCGGCGAGCGAGGGCTTCTCCAAGGGGATCGTGTGGCGCGGCACGGTGAACGCGTCGATGACGCCGCCGATGCAGGCCGCGCAGAACATCGGGCAGGTGTTGATGGGGGTGAACCTGAAGTGCGCCTCGTGCCACGACTCGTTCATCGACGACTGGCAGCTGAGCGATGCCTACGGCCTGGCCGGCATCTACGCCGAGAACCCGATGGAGATGGTCCTGTGCGACAAGCCCACCGGGAAGGTCGCACCGCTGAAGTTCCTGTTCCCGGAGCTCGGCGCGGTGGACCCGAAGGCGCCGAGATCCACACGGCTCTCGCAGCTCGCGAAGATCATCACCGGCCATGAGAACGGCCGGCTTCCCCGCACCATCGTGAACCGCCTCTGGGCGAAGCTGCTCGGCCGCGGACTCGTGGAGCCGCTCGACGTGATGCAGAACGAGGCCTGGAGCGCCGATATGCTCGACTGGCTCGCCGAGGACCTCGTCGCCCACGGCTGGGACCTGAAGCGCACGTTGGCGATGATCCTCACCTCGAAGGCCTATCAGTTGCCGTCGGTCGACCTGCCGGACAAACCGGCACCGGACTTCGTGTTCCGCGGCCCGGGCGTGCGACGGTTGAGCGCGGAGCAGTTCCGCGACGCGTTCGGTTCGCTCGCCGGGGTCTGGCACGACAAACCCGAGGGCGGCCTCGACCGCCTGTTGATCGAGCCGGGTGAAGCCAAAGCGCTGGCGACGGATGCCTTCTGGATCTGGGGCGACGCCCATGGCGCGACCGGCGTGCCGGCGTCGACGAACTGGTTCCGGCGCACGTTGGTGCTCACCGGAGCGCCGACCGAGGCGACGTTGTTCGTCCATGCGGACAACTCGGCGAAGGTCCACGTGAACGGCGACCGCGCGCGCGGCACCGATGCGCCGGAATGGCGCCAACCCGGCGTGTACGACCTCCGCTCGCGCCTGAAGGCCGGTACCAACCTGATCGCCATCGAGGTCGTCAACGGCGGCGGCGGTCCGAACCCTGCCGGCCTGTTGGTCTACGCGAAGCTCCGCGAGAAGGTCGGCGCCTCGGAGCGCGTGCTCGATATCGCATCCGACGGTTCGTGGAAGGTGTCGGCCCAGCATGTCGAGAAGTGGCGGGACATGTCGTTCGCCGCGGCTTGGCCTGCGGCCCAGGTGCTCGGACCGGCATCGATGGCGCCCTGGGAGCTCGGCCGGAGCTTGGCGGGCACGGTGGCGGGCCGGACCCTGTACGGCAGCATCCGGGCATCGTTGTCGGATGCGGATCCGCTCGCGCTCGCCCTGGGGCGTCCGAACCGCGAGCAGGTCACCACCGTCCGGCAATCCACCGCCACGACGATCCAGGCGCTGGAGCTCACCAACGGCGACACCTTGGCGAAGCTGCTCAAGCGCGGCGCGGAGCAGTTGGTAGCCACCAACACGGACGGCCGCGTCCTGGTCGACCGGGTCTTCCGCCAGGCGCTGAGCCGTCCGCCCACGCGGAAGGAGCTCGACCTCGCGTCCGGTCTCGTCGGCCAGAAACCCCGTCGCGAAGGCGTGGAGGACCTCCTGTGGAGCGTCGCCATGCTGCCCGAGTTCCAGCTCACCTACTGATCAGCCGAAGTCTTGGCCTCGCCTGAAAATTTGCCGATCTCCGAACAGCCGGCAGGATACCTGACACTTTGCCTATGAACACTCCTGATTTCACCCGCCGCGATTTCGTGAAGGGCCTGGGCGCCGCCACCCTCGGCGCCTTGGGCGCCGGATATCCGCGCCAATTGCTCGGCGAGGAGCCGATCGAGAAGCTCGCGGCGACCGCCGACACCGTGATCGTCCTGTGGATGGGCGGCGGCATGGCGGCCACGGAGACCTTCGACCCGAAGCGATATACGCCCTTCGAGAAGGGGATGGACCCCAACACCGTCCTGTCGACCTTCCCGTCGATCCCCACGGCGGTGGACGGCATCCGTTTCAGCGAAGGCCTCGAGCGCACCGCGAAGGTGATGGACCGGGGAACGCTCATCCGCAGCTACACCGCGGGCGACCTCGGGTTCATCCTGCATTCGCGGCACCAGTTCCACTGGCACACCGGCTACGCGCCCCCGCAGACCGTCGCCTGCCCGCACATCGGCGCGGTCATCGCGCGCACGCTCGGGCCCCAAAACCCCGCGGTGCCGGCCTTCATCAACATCGGCCAGCGGTTCGATGTCGGCGAGGGCGAGGAGCTGAAGGCCTTCACCTCGGCCGGCTTCCTCGGGAGCGAGTTCGGTCCGTTCAACGTGGCCTACCCCGATTCCGCGAAGGACGTCGTGACCCCGCCGGGCGGCATGAGCCCGGGTCGGTTCGAGGACCGTGACAAGTTCTTCCGGCGTCTCGTCGAGGCCTCGCCGGTCGGTCAGCTCGGCAGCGGTCACCAGAAGGATTCGTTGCTCCGCTCGCTGGACAACGCGCATCGCCTGCTCGGCTCTCCCGCGGCCAAGGCCTTCGACCTCACGCTCGAGAAGCCGGAGACCATCGCGAAGTACGTGCCGGGCGGATGGGATTTCAGCAAGAAGCTCGGCGGCGACCAGAACCGGGAAGGCAGCTACGAGAAGGCGAACATCCAGCGCTTCGGTCTCGGATGCCTGCTCGCGCGGCGGCTCGCCGAGGCCGGCGCGCGCTACATCGAGGTCACGACCGAGTACATCCCGTTCCTCAACTGGGACACCCACGAGCACGGCCACGAGAAGCTGACCAACATGAAGGTCGCCATCGACGGCGCGATCTCCCAGTTGGTGCTCGACCTCGAGGAGCGCGGCATGCTCGACCGCACGCTCATCGTGCTCGCGAGCGAGTTCAGCCGCGACATGATGCAGGAGGGCAAGCCCGACCGGCCGATCCAGGACCAGGTCCCGGTGCCCCAGAAGATCGAGTCGCTGACGCACTATGGCATGCACCGCCACTTCACCGACGCCGGTTGCGTGCTGCTCTTCGGCGGCGGGATGAAGAAAGGGCATCTCCACGGGCTCACAGCCGATGAGCGTCCGTGCAAGACCATCAAGGACCGCGTCGTCATCGAGGACCTGCACGCGACGATCTACCGCGCGCTGGGCATCTCGCCCAAGCTCTCCTACGAGATCGAGAAACGCCCGTTCTACGTCACCCGCGACGGCCTCGGGAAGCCGGTCGCGGATGTGTTCGCGCGCGGTATCTGAACCCGGCGCGGCGGCGGCCGGCCACGGTCCGGGGTCCGGGGTCCGCCCCGCGTCCGTCCGTTACTGCGTCGGTTTCTTGAACTTGGAGTCCTCCGGGTTGCCGCCGGTGCCGACATCGGTCACGCGGAGCGTGAACGTGGCGGTGTCCGGTTTCGTCCGGCGGAGCCGGTAGGCGACCTTGATGCCGCCGATCTCCTTGTAGTCCTCGTAGATGTCCTGGGCCGGCTGCATGCCCGCGTCGGTGTACGCCTCGTGGTCCCAGCGGACGAGCAGGCCCGTCGCGGAGGCGAAGAAGAGCTTCTCGGTCTTGCCGTCCGCGGTGATGCCTTCGACCACGTCGCAGGGGACCTCGCCGACCTTCTCCGTGCCCTTGACCGCGAGCTTTCCGAGGCCGCGACCGGGCTCGATCGGGCGCCAAAAATCGGCCTGCCGGACCAGGTCCTTGAGCTGGTCGCCGGTGATGTCCTGCACGTTGCCGCCGGGCATGCTGACCCACGCCGCCGGTCCGTCGGTGCCCACCACGATCGTGCCGCCGTTCGGGATGTCGATCGCCTGGAGCAGCTTGTCCGGCGCCTTGGCGAGGCTGACGAAGTTGACGGTGACACCGGGCATCACCGCCAGTTCGAGGTCGCCCTTCAGCGAGCGGACAGTCTGGGCGCGCAGGGCCTCCTCTCCGCCGAGCGCCTTCACGTGGCGGGCGATGAGCGCTGCGGCGCCGGTCAGGACGGGGGCGGTGGGCTTGGCCTCCAGCGCAGGTTTGGCGGCGGGTTCCGCGGCAGGCGATGAAAAGGCCAGAGCCGCTGCGAGGACGGGCAGGAGGACGGTTTTCGGATCCATGACGAGGAACGGGGCGAGGCTTCGGGACGCGGGGTCGGACAACGGGATGTGGGTGATGCTCAACCGAAGAACGAGCGGACCTGCGCGACCACGTGGTCCGCCTGCGCGTCGGTCAGTTCCGGATACATCGGCAGCGGGAGGATCCGCCGCGAGACGGATTCGGACACCGGGAAGTCGCCGGCCTTCCAGCCGCGATCGGCGTAGCACTTCTGCAGGTGGAGCGGCTGCGGATAATAGATGATCGTGGGCACGCCGTTGGCGGCGAGATGCGCCTGGAGCTCGTCACGCCGGTCGGAGAGCAGGGCGTAGACGTGGTAGATGTGGGTGTTGCCGGACGCGGTCTCCGGCAGTTGGAGCGGCAATCCGGCGAGACCGGCGTCGTAGCGCGCCGCGATCTCCGCGCGGCGGGCGTTCCACCCGGCGAGGTGCGGCAGCTTCACCCGCAGGATGGCCGCCTGCAGTTCGTCGAGCCGCGAGTTGTAGCCGTGGATGTCGTGGAAGTAGCGGCGCTCGATGCCGTGGACGCGCAGCATCCGGAGCTTCTGGGCGAGCGCCTCGTCGTCGGTCACCACCATGCCGCCGTCGCCGGCCGCGCCGAGGTTCTTGGTCGGATAGAAGCTGAGGCATCCGAGCACGCCGTGGCTGGCGACCGGTTTGCCGTCGCATCGGGCGCCGATCGCCTGCGCGCAATCTTCGACCAGCGGGATGCCCAGCGCCGCCAGATCGTGGAGGGGGGCCGCCTGGCCAAAAAGGTGGACCGGGATGATCGCCTTCGTCCGCGGGGTGATGCGCCGGGCGACCTCGGCCGGATCGAGCGTGAAACGGCGCGGATCGATGTCGGCGAAGACCACGCGGGCGCCGACCTGATGGATGCTTTCGGCCGGCGCGATGTAGGTGAACGGCGTGGTGATGACCTCGTCGCCCGGACCGATGTCGAGGGCGCGGAGCGCGAGCGTGAGCGCGTCGGACCCAGAATTCACCCCGATGCCGTGCTTCGCCCCGCAGAAGGCCGCGACCTCCTGCTCGAACGCGGCGACGTTCGGGCCGAGGATGTAATGGCCTTTGGCGAGGACGGCCTCGACGGCGGCGAGGGTCTCGGTGCGGAGCGCGGCGAACTGCGCGGCGGGATTGAGGAAAGGGACGTTCACAGTGAGCGACCGGGAGCAGAATGGATAGCTCCCCATGAGCGCAAGCGCGGGTTCAGGCGGCGGCGGCACGGACGGCCCGCACGGTGCCGGGGTCCGGGCCGCCGGGTTCAGCGTCCGGGGCGTCGGGCGCCGCTGAAGCGCTGGCTCCAATAAGGCTCCGTCAGCGACGAGAACATGACGCCCTTCGTGGTGCTGGCGTGGGCGAACTCGTTACCGCCCATGCTGACGCCGACGTGCGAGACCCCGCTGCCCGTCGTCTGGAAGAAGACGAGGTCGCCCAGCTGGATCGCATCGGAAGGGACCTTCGCTCCTTTGAGCCATTGGCCGCGCGAGGTGCGGGGCAATCCGAGGGAGGTGACCTCCTGGTAGACCTTGTCGGTGAAGCCGGAGCAATCGATGCCGTCGCGGTCCTGTCCGCCCGCTTTGTACGGCACGCCGAGCCAACGGGACGCCGCCGTCCGCCAGCGTCCGGCGTCGGCGACGGTGGTGGATGCCAACCGCGCGGCCGGCGTGTTGCCACCGTCGGGCCAGTAGGGCAGACCGGTCTGGGTCTTGACCTTGGACATCATGCATCCGGTGCCGAGCAACACGGAAGCGACGAGAGCGGCACCTAGCAGCGGGTTTTTCATGGAGGACGGGGCGGGACGGAGAATGGAAAGGAAGGTCATCGCGGGCGATATTCGGCCTGCGCTTTCGGCAGGAGCGCCTTGAGGTTCGCCACGCGCTGGTCGTCGGTCGGATGCGTGCGGAGGAACCATGGGGTCGCTCCGCCTTTCTGGCGGTTGTGGTCGCCGAAACGCTGCCAGAACGCGACCGATGCGGCGGGATCGTACCCGGCGCGGGCCATGTAGAGCAGGCCGATCTCGTCGGCCTCGGATTCTTGGCCGCGACTGTGGGGCAGGGCGACGCCGAGCTGTGAACCGACCCCGTAGACCTGGGTGAAGACCGGTCCGTAGGCCGCGTACTTCGAGCTGCCGAGAATCGAGCCCGCGATCCGTCCTCCCATCTGGAGGCCGGCGGCCTCGGTCATGCGTTCACCGCCGTGGCGGGCGACAGCGTGGGCGACCTCATGGCCGATGACCGTGGCGAGCCCGGCGTCATCCTTGCAGATCGGCAAGATCCCGGTGTAGATGCCGACCTTGCCGCCGGGCAGGCAAAAGGCGTTGGCCTCCTTGCTGTCGAACACGACGAACTCCCACTGGGCGCCCGGCAGCGATGCGACGGAGGCGATGCGCTTGCCGACGCGCTGCACCTGCTCGTTCAGCTTGGGGTCGCGGCTGATCGGCACCTCCTTCTTCATCTTGTCGAACTCGGAGAAGCCGAGCTGCATCTCCTCGCCTTGGGAAAAGATGTTGACCTGACGGCGTCCGGTCTCGCTGACGGTCGTGCATCCGGCCAGCAGCACGAGCGCTGCGACCGGTGCCAGACAGCAAGAAATCTTGTTCGCGAGGAGGTGGCTCACGCGTCGATTCGAGCACGATCCGCCCGACGGGACAAGCGGTGGGACACGCGGGGGTGCGATCGGAAGTGGCGGATGCACCCCTCCCATCGCGGAAAGCATCCCGCATCGTCCAACCGGCTTTCCGCTCACTCCTCGGCGGCGGACAGCTGGGCCAGCACGCTGAGATCCTCGAGCGTGGTGGTGTCGCCCTTGATCTCGAGGCCGCTGGCGACCTGTTTGAGCAGGCGCCGCATGATCTTCCCCGACCGGGTCTTCGGCAACGCCTCGGCGAAGCGGACCTCGTCCGGCTTGGCGACCGGTCCGATCTCTTTGCCGATGTGGTTGCGCAGCTCGTTCTTCAGCTCCGGCGTCGCTTTGATCCCGGTCTTGAGCGTGACGAAACAGACCAGGGCCTGTCCCTTGAGCTCGTCCGGACGGCCCACGACGGCGGCCTCGGCAACGCTCGGATGGCTGACCATCGCGCTCTCGACCTCGGCCGTGCCGATGCGGTGGCCGGCGACGTTGAGCACGTCGTCGATCCGGCCGACGATCCAGAAGTAGCCGTCATTGTCCTGACGGCATCCGTCACCGGTGAAGTAAGCATGCTTCACCTCCGACCAGTAGGTCTCGACGAAGCGTTTCGGATCACCCCACAGGCCGCGGAGCATGGACGGCCACGGTTTGCGGATGACGAGCTTGCCGCCGGTGCCCTTGGGCACGGCCTTGCCGTGGTCGTCCACCACCTCGGGCAGGATGCCGAAGAATGGCAACGTCGCGGTGCCCGGCTTGGTCGGTGTGGCGCCGGGGAGCGGGGAGATCATGATGCTGCCGGTCTCCGTCTGCCACCAGGTGTCCACGATGGGACAACGGCTTCCACCGATGACCTTGTGGTACCACATCCACGCCTCGGGATTGATCGGCTCGCCGACGCTTCCGAGCAGCCGCAACGAGGAGAGATCGTGCTTCTTCGGCCATTCGTCACCCCACTTCATGAAGGCGCGGATCGCGGTCGGCGCCGTGTAGAGGATGCTGACGCGGTACTTCTCGATGATGCGCCAGAAACGGTCGGGCTCGGGCCAGTTCGGCGCGCCCTCGTACATCAGCGCCGTTGCGCCGTTGGCGAGCGGGCCATAGACGATGTAGCTGTGGCCGGTGACCCAGCCGACGTCGGCCGTGCACCAGTAGACGTCCTCCGGCTTGAGGTCGAAGACGTATCTGGACGTGAGCTTCGCCCCGAGCAGATAGCCGGCGGTGGTGTGCAGGATGCCCTTCGGCTTCCCGGTCGAACCGCTGGTGTAGAGGATGAACAGCGGCGTCTCCGAACCGAGCTTCGCCGCCGGGCATCTGGAGGTGACGTACTCCAGCTCGCGATGCCACCAGAGATCGCGGCCTTCGGTCATGTGCACCTCGTTGCCGCAGCGCCGGACCACGACGACCTTCTCCACGCTCTTGGCGAGCAGCGAGCCGTCGGCGGCTTTCAGCACGAGCGCGTCGTCGACGTTCTTCTTCAGCGGGACCACGGCGCCGCGACGGTATCCGCCGTCGGCGGTGACGATGAGTTTCGCGCCGCAATCCGCGACGCGGTCGGCGACGGACTGGGCGCTGAAGCCACCGAAGATCACGCTATGGATCGCGCCGATGCGGGTACAGGCCAGCATCGCGATGGCCGCTTCGGGGACCATCGGCAGGTAGAGGATGACCCGATCACCTTTGTCGACGCCGTTCCGCTTGAGCACGTTCGCGAACCGGCAGACCTCGCGATGGAGCTGCGCGTAGGTGAGCACGCGTTCTTCGCCGGGTTTGCCATCGGTGGCGGGCTCGCCTTCCCAGATGAGGGCGGCCCGGTTCGCGGTCGGCGTGCCGAGCCAGCGGTCGAGGCAGTTGGCGCTGACATTGAGCTGCCCGCCGATGAACCATTTTGCGTAAGGCTCCTTCCACTGGAGCACCTTGGTGAAGGGTTTCTGCCAGACGAGCTCAGCCTTCGCTTGCTTGCTCCAGAACCGGTCCGGCGACTTCACCGATTCGGTCCACAGCTTTTTGTAGGCGGCGAGACTCTTGACGTGCGCCTGGGCGGCGAACTCCTTGGCGGGCTTGAAGACGCGGTTTTCTTTGGAGAAGGACGTGATGTTCTGGCTCATGGCACTTGGAGAGAGACGGGCGGAGCTTGGGAAAGGAGCCGGGACGAGTCAATGAAAGTGCCCTCAAATGGCCGGAACTTGGCTCGGTGGGGATCGTCGGCCCGGACGTCGCCGCGGTCCGCGCTGAGGTCGCGGTCCAGGACCTCCCGGCGCCGGCCGGTCTTGGAGCCCCCTGTTCCGGACAGAACGATATCGGCCCGGATGAGCGCCGGTCTGCCCGGCGGTCGTCCCTCCCCCTCACGCCAGACCGAGCGCCTTCACCACCTGGACGGTCGAATGGGCCTTGTTCAGCGTGTAGAAGTGGATCCCCGGCACGCCTTCACGGATCAGCTCCTCGCACTGCTTCGCGCAGTAGTCGATGCCGAACTGCGTCACCGCCGCATCGTCGTCGCCGAGCTCGTCGAGGCGCGCCACGAACGCCGCGGGCAACGCCGCGCCGCACATCGCCGTGAACCTCTTCGTCTGCCCGCGCGACACGACCGGCAGCATCCCGGGGATCAGCGGCACGTCCACTCCAAGTTTTTTCACCAGATGGTCGCGCATCCGGAGGAAATCAGCGTTGTCGAAGAAGAGCTGGGTGACCACGAAATCAGCCCCGGCGCGGATCTTGTCGGCGAGAAATCCCCAGTCGGCCTCGCGACCACCGGCCTGGGCGATATGGCCTTCAGGGAAACCGGCGGTCCCGATATCGAACCCGCCGATCTGCTGGAGATACGCGACGAGCTCGCGCGAGTAGCGGAACCCGCCTTCGGTGGCCGTCCACTCGCTGCTGCCCGCGGGAGGATCGCCGCGGAGGGCGAGGATGTTCTTCACACCGCGGGACCGGGCATCGGCGATGACCGACGCGAGCTCGGCCTGGGTGGCGTTGACGCAGGTGAGATGCATCATCGCGGTGAGGTGGAACTCCTTCTGGATCCGTTCCACGATGGTGAGCGTCTTGTCCCGGGTGCTCCCGCCGGCGCCGTACGTGACCGAGCAGTACGACGGCCGTATCGTCATCAGGGCAGGAAGGGTCTTCTCGAACAGGTTCCGGTCGCCCTCATCGGTCTTCGGCGGAAAGAACTCGATGGAAACGGCGGGCTTGCCGGCAGCTTTGGCGGCCACGTGGAGATCGTGGATGTTCGAGATCACAGCCAAGGTGTATGCCGCAGCCGAGGTGCCGACAAGATACAAATCAACGAATCCGAATCCGTTGATGCGTCTTGATCCGACCGATGCTCTCCGCGGGATCCAGCCTCTCCGGTCGTCCGTTTGGGGACCGCGGATCGTGGGAACTAGCAGGGCCGGACCGGCGCGGCGGAATGTCGTTCGCGGCCCCCATCGGGCCGGTCGGACCGCATGGGTCCGAAGGGTAGGGGAGCCCCGTCCGCGGCGGGCATCATGTCGGGTCCCAGCTCGTCCGGCTCGTCCAGCTCGTCCGGCCTACGGCTCGTCCGGTTCCGCGGTGTCGCCCACAAACTCTTGCCGACACTTCATCCGACGAGCCCGAGCAGGTAGTTCAGCACCAGGTCGGGCAGGTCGAGCGAGTAACCGCCCTCCAGGATGCTGAAAGTCGGCACCCCGAGCGCCCGTATCTGTTGACCGAGCCAGAAGAAATCCTCGCGCTCCAGCGTACCGTTCGCCAGCGGGTCCTTCACATAGGCATCGAAGCCGGCCGAGACGCCGAGCACCTGCGGTCCCGTGGCCACCAAGCGCGCCAACGCGCGGCTGAAGATCTCGCGCCACGCTTCGCGCGAGGTCCCGGGCGGCACGGGGAAGTTGAAGCAGTTCGGCTCGACATCGACCGTGCCCGTGCCGGGATAGCAGGGCGATTGGTGCACAGAAGCGAAGGCCACGCCGTCCGCGCCCCGGAGGATGTCTTCGGTGCCATTGCCGTGGTGGACGTCGAAATCGAACACGGCGACGCGCAGGCCCTGCGCCTTCGCCTCCAGTGCCGCGACCGCCATGGAGCCGAGATAGCAGAAGCCCATCGGGTGTTCGCGCGTCGCGTGGTGGCCCGGCGGGCGCAGCAGGCTGAACGACGGTTCGCCGGCGCGGGCGAGCTCCAACGCCTTCAAAGCGCCGCCGACGCCGCGCCGCGCGTGGTCGCCGATGTCGGGGAAATACAGGGTGTCCCCGTCGAAATCCTGCGGCGTCGCGAGGCGGTCGAGATGCGACCGGGAATGGGCACGCAGCAGCTGCGCATCCGTGACGGGCGCCGGCTCGGCCCATCGGAGCGCGAGGCTCTTCTGCAAGCGGAGCAGCCCCGCGGTGCGGCTGACGCGGGCCGGCTTCTCCGGATGGCCCACGCCGCGGTAACCGGTGCAGCGCGGATCGGTGATGATGGTCATGCGCGATGAGTAGGCGAACGTGGCGGCGAAGCCAACCTGTTCGACCATCGGGGCTCTGCCGGAGGGTGGCATCCCCGGGATCTGCACTTGGTTCTTGGGGCCGCAGACGGCCCGCCTTCTTCAACTCCGGCCCTGTTCTGGGCGTGTCTGAAATTATTTGATGCCTGACTTTGGCATGACGCGTTGTGTGGCCTGACGCTCCAGATCGGTGACCCCGCGCCAGTGATCTTCCGACTGCAACCGGAGCGCGATCACGGGGTTCACTGCCTCCGGTTTGTTATGTTTTTTTATATATCCCCAAGAGCAAACATAAGAGAAATCGCAATGGCGTTATAGATCGCATGCGACACCGCAGTGACCCAAAAGGCTTGCCATCTGCTGCGTTCGCGCCAGTGGACGTAAGTGAATGCGAAATAGAATCCTCCAAGCAAACCTGCGGCGATCCCCGTTCCGATACCCTCGATGGCGTGGCTAATGGTGAAGGGGACAACTGAAACGATGACCTGTCCCGAGGATCCTGACTTGCACAGACGCGCAATCCAGACCGGTAGAGCCTGCAATAAGAGCGTCTCCAGAACTGGGGCTACGACCACTCCCGCGATCAGGAGGACCTCAAAACTCAGATCCATCTCACGGCCAGGTATGCCGAGTAACGTCATCAGACAGCATGACGCAAATCCTACTATTGTGCCTTCGATGGCTATCCTCCAACAGAAATCCCACGGAGCGCGTTCACGGTATCGTGCAAAGTGTCGCTTGATCCACTTCATTCACTTTCTTCCACATAACGACCCAAGCTCAGCGACCCGGCCCACGAGGGTGTTCGATTGCAACCGGGACGCGATGGCCGGGTTCGCTGCAGCGCATGGTTAGGCCACATGGTCACATCCTCGATAGTATCTCTGCCTTCTTCGCGTCGAACTCGGCCTGCTCGATGAGGCCACCCTCCAGCATCTTTTTGAGCTTGGAGAGCACGGCAACTGGGTCGTCCTGCTGTGGTGGTGACTGTGGCAACGGCGGTGGCGCGGTCGCAGGAGCGTGGACGACAACCCCGCCAGCGGATGCGCGAAGCCGCTCCAACTCCATGTCTCGCCGCGCGAGGTTGGCACGCTCCTCGACCTCCTGCGCGTAGGAGTAAATCCGGCGTGCCTGCTTCTTGGGGATGCTGTCAATCATGCTCCTGCATCCAGAAATCGTCGTGCAAGTGATCGTAGCACCAAGCAACTGCTCGCTCATGTGAACGTCTGCAACCTCACGCCACATATGATCCTCGAACGTCATCCCCATCAACTTGGGGCGCACAACCATGAACCGGTGGTTGGTGAGCACGACAGCGTCAGGCGACAGCGTGACGATGGGCTTCTTCTGGACGCCGATATACTGGATGGACTCGGCTTTCGTGAGAAGCTCTTGCACTCGACGGACTAGGTTCAGAACAACGGCTGGGTCTTGATCGTCTCCGAGGAACTGTGAGAGGTCGCCCATGATGGGTGGCGGCAATCCTGGCACTTTATGAGGCGGAACTTCAATCGTCTCATTGCAAGTGGGGCACTCAATGAGTTGGTTGGCCAGCTCGTCTGGCGCGTCAATTGACTGATTGCATTTCGCGCATTGAAAGTGGATGTCGGGCATAGGGGGCGCTTTGTGGCCTAACACATATTCGACCAAAGCCGGGTTTGGCCTGGCACGTCACGGTTAGGCCTATCATAGTGCATCTGATCTGGATTTGGGCTTGTTCTCTCGCATTTGGCAAGGGATGGTTTGGCCTATCATGAGTGGTTCCTCGCGGCCTCGTGGCAGGGCCGTCCGGTGGTGCGCTTCCTTCCCGATTCCAAGCTGCGGTTCCTGGACCAATGCCGGGAGGTGCTGCGGTCCAAACAGATGGCGGCGCGGACAGAGCAGTCCTACGGGGATGGGATCCGGTGGTCCATCGTCTGGAGCTTCAAGCGCCATCCGAAAGAGATGGGCGCAGATGAAGTGAAAGGCTTCCTGACCCACCTGGCAGTCCAGCGGCGGGTGGCGGCGGCCACTCAGAACCAGGCCCTCAATGCTTTGGTGTTCCTCTACAAAGAGGCGATCGGCGGGGAGCTGGGCTGGCTCGATGGATCCGAACCGGCCAAGCGCGGCCAACGGCTGCCCGAGGTCCTGAGCCGGGCGGAGGTGCAGGTGTTGTTGGCGGAGGTGCAAGGCACCCCGGGACTCATCGCGCGGCTGCTCTACGGGACGGGGCTGCGTCTTTTGGAGGGCTTGCGCCTCCGGGTCAAGGACCTGGATTTCGAACGAGGTCAGGGGGTGGTGCGCGGTGGCAAAGGCGACAAGGACCGGGGATCCCATTGGGGGAGCGTCTCTCGACGTCTTGTCCCATAAACCGGAACGATGAAGTAGAGGTCCGGGTGGTACAGGCCAACCGCACTTTGTGACGGGCGGATCGCCCGTCGCTCCGAGTGCGCCGGGAATGGACCCTCTGGTGGGAGCCCTACCGGAGCCGAAACTCGGCGGCAAATTGGCGCCGAGCACGGTCAAGTTGGCCGTTCCACCCGGATCCATCTGCATGGTTCCGGCTAAGCGGTCCGCCCGACCCAGTTCTCCCGTTCCGGTGCTATTCGGATGAAAGATTCCGATGCTTCGTCTCGGAATATCCTCATGCATCGCTTCGCGCCGGGTGTCGGTTGGGTCCTCGCCGTCATCGCTTTCCCGTGTCCTCTGGTCGGCGCGGAACTTGTGCCGTCGCTCGGGGCGGACGGCCGGGTCCGCTTGTCGTGGACCGATACGGTGGCGGGCCTCGTGCTCGAAACCAGCACGGATCCGGGCCGCGGACCATGGACGCCGTTCGTTGGTGCGGAGGCGTCGTCCGTCGTGGATGGATCGCGGGTCATCACGACCGATCTGCGGGCCTCCGTGGGTGCGAGGTTCTATCGGCTGCGCGAGCAGTCGGCGGTGTCGCCGTCGACGAAGGGGCGTGCCTACGACATCGGTGAACCGGTCTGGACCGACCTGTTCGTCGATGCGGTGGCCGGCGATGACGACCGCGATGGCGCGACGCGCGACCGGGCGTTCCGGACGCTCGAAGCGGCCTGGCGGTCCCTTCCGGAAGGCGACCAACGTCGGGCCACGCGCATCCGGTTGGTCGCGGGCACCCATCGCGGCGCCTATCTCGAGGACCGCCGGGGGACGCAGGAGTTCCCGGTGCTGATCGAGCCGGCCGACGGCCCGGGCACGGTGGTGTTCCGACCGACACCGGAAGGCGACGCGGGCAGTTTGCAGTTCCTGCATTGCTCGCACGTGTACGTCCAGGACTTCGCGATCCAGGTCGACGGCGGCGACGGTCTCCATTGGGAAGGCTGCGACCATGTGCTCGCCCGGCGGATGCGGATCCGGTCGCGGCGCAGCGAAGGGCAGGACGAGACGGTGAAGGCCAACCAGTGCCGGCACGTGTACATCGAGGACTGCGATATCGCCGACGCGGGCGACAACTGCGTGGACATCGTCGCCAGCCAGCACGGCCACATCGTCCGCTGCAAGATCCACAACTCGACCGATTGGGGCGCCTACATCAAGGGCGGAAGTGCCTACTGGGTGGTCGAGGGCAACGAGATCTTTGGCTGCGGCACGGGCGGATTCACGGCGGGGCAGGGGACGGGCTTCCAGTTCATGGTGTCGCCGTGGCTGCACTACGAGGCCTATGGGATCCAGGTGATCAACAACGTCATCCACGACTGCGAAGGCGCGGGTCTGGGGGTGAACGGGGGCTACAATATCCTGATGGCGCACAACACGCTCTACCGGGTCGGCTCGCGCAGCCATCTCGTCGAGTTCGTGCACGGACGCCGGGGTTGCGACGGCGGCGCGGCGGCTGATTGCCAGCCGTACCTCGATCTCGGCGGCTGGGGATCGACCGGCGAGGAGGAGGGGTTCATCCCGAACCGGAACGTGCAGTTCATCGGGAACCTCATCTACAATCCGCCCGGTTTCCGGAGCGCCTTCCAACACTTCCAGATCG
>JGI25920J50251_10000226_pt1 | contig 18074 bp, 16 predicted proteins | sample LauGreBMM110DCMD_2_FD_50251 | JGI IMG/M metagenome (IMG submission 50251) | reverse complement strand
TACACTAGCGATGCTACACAAAAAGATTATATACCAGCTAATTTAGGTATTGGTGGTTCATATACTAAAGTGTTTGATGAAGATAGTAAGTTAACTTTTTCTGCAGATATTAATAAGTTATTAGTTCCAACTCCAGGTGATACGTCAGCTGCTGCTTTGCAAGCGTACCGAAGTCAAGGGGTTGTAAGTAGCTGGGCTAAATCTTTTGGAGATGCTCCAGATGGTTTCGGCGAAGAGTTCAAGGAAATTAATATTGCTGTAGGTGCTGAGTTTTGGTACAAAAATCAATTTGCTTTTAGAACAGGATATCATTACGAAAATCCTATCAAAGGGAATAGAAAATTCTTTACCGTTGGTGCTGGTTTAAAATATAGTAGCATTGGTTTAAACTTTGCTTACTTGTTTAATTCTGGAAACGGCGTTACAAGAAATCCCTTATCAAACACCTATCGTTTTGGTTTAGTGTTTGACCTTGGTGGCGATGCTGCATCAGCTAAGTAATTTATAAAAATAAATATATTTAAAAGCGTTACACTTTTTGTGTAACGCTTTTTCATTTATACCATATTATTACGGATATTTGTTTAAAAAAGTATAATGGCATATCGAATAGGCTCCGGTGTAGATTTTCATCAGTTAGTAGAAGGTAGAGATTTATGGATTGGTGGAGTAAAAATACCTCATACAAAAGGTGCATTGGGGCATAGCGATGCTGACGTATTATTACATGCTATTTGTGATGCAATGCTAGGTGGTTTAGCATTAGGTGATATTGGTGTACATTTTCCAGATACTGACGATAAATTTAAAAATATTGATAGTAAAATTTTATTACTTAATTGTTTCAATTTAATTAATACTAAAGAATACAAAGTTGTAAATATAGATAGTACACTATGTTTGGAGATGCCAAAAATAAAACCTTATGTAGCCGATATGCAACAGACTATTGCATCAATTTTACACATTACGGTTAATGATGTGTCTATNAAAGCCACAACAACCGAAAAAATGGGCTTTGCCGGAAGGGAAGAAGGACTATTTGCTTATGCAACAGTTTTATTAGCAAAAAAATAATTTTATTGAAACTTCTTTTAACTATACTTAGCTATTTATTAATATTTAAATGTAATTTGTTTGCACAAAAGCGAAATAATATTTGGTATTTTGGCGATAAAATTGGAATTAATTTTAATGTAAATCCACCTCAGGTACTAGATGATGGGCAACTAATTTATGATGAAGGCGGAACCGTGCTATCCGACGCAAATGGCAAATTATTATTCTACTCAAATGGCAGTATACTTTTAAATGATAAACACACTGTAGTAAAAAATGGTAGTGGATTGCTAGGGGATTTAAGCAGTACAAATAATGCTAGTTTAGTGCCAATGCCAAATAATGATACGCTGTTTTATCTATTTACTGTTGGCGCCGCTGATAGGCCGAACAGAGGTTTAAGGTATAACATAATAAATAAAAATGGCGATAATGGGAATGGAGAAATAATACTGAAGAATATACAACTCCTTGCTAATTGTTACGAAAAATTAGCTATAACACATCACTGTAACGGAGTAGATTTTTGGGTAGTAGTAAAAGAATTTAATTCAAATAAATATTATACTTACTTACTTTCAAAAGCAGGAATAAATATTACACCTATTGTTAGTACGGGTGCAGTAACTATCAATCAATTTCAGAATAATGCGATAGGTACTTTAAAATTTTCAATTGATGGGAAAAAAATTGCAGCTGCACATTCTTATGAGAATAATTTGGTAGAGCTAGCTGATTTTGATAATACCACTGGAGTACTATCTAATTCAATTTTTTTTAAACCTGCACTTACCGCAACACAAATTCCATACGCAGGTGTTTATGCTGTTGAATTTTCCCCTAATGCTAATCTATTATATGTTTCTTATAATGCCGAAACTGATGGCGATGGGCAACTTTATCAATTTGATATTACCTCTCACAATGCAGCGACTATTTATAATTCTAAACAATTAATCTCATCATCAGCAGGGAACTTTTCAGCTGGTTTACAAATAGCAAACGATGGCAAAATTTATTATTGTGTTAGTAATACCAATTATTTAGCGACTATTAATAACCCTAATAATTACGGACTAAGTTGTGGCTATAATGTACAAGGCATTTTTTTGGGTAATAATGGAAGTAACAAATTAAAACTAGGGTTGCCAACTTTGGTACAAAGTTACTTTGACCCTTCGCTTATTTCATATGGAATTCAATCTAATAGCAGATTATGTACAGATAAAACTGCTTTGTTTTCGATAAATACAACTCTGGGAATTGATTCTATAAAGTGGGACTTTGGGGATAATAATTTTTCAACTACACCTAATCCAACTCATACCTATTTAAACGANGGTTTATATACTGTATTTATGAAAGCATATTCTANAAGATGTGGAATTGTAAAGCAAGACATAAGCACTTTAAANATTTTGATTGCTGATGACAACGATNTATTAGATGATAATGTAGGTATTTGCGANACAATTAATGCAAAATTNATTCCCAAGAAACTAATAAATGGTGCTAACTATGTATGGAGTACAGGTGAAACTACTCCAGAAATTGATGTTAAAACTTTAGGTAAATATTGGCTAAATTTTGCAAATAGTAATTGTACTTTAAGTGCAGATACTGTGAATATATTTCAAAAGCCAAAGCCAAAAGTGAATTTAGGAATAGATGTTGAAGTTTGTGCTTCAAAACCAATTACATTATCAGCAGGCAATTTTCCAGGTGGTACATATGAGTGGAGTACTGGAGAAAAAACAGAAAAAATTGAAGTAAAAAATGAAGGCCAATATTTTTTGACAGTTACAAAAGATTGCACAGCAACTGATACAATAAACATTGGAGTAGGCAATTGTGAATTATTTATGCCAAATGCGTTTACACCAGATGGAAATAATATAAATGATAAATTTGGTCCAGTAAGTTCATTTGCAACAAAATATTATCTTTTTGTGCTTTTTGATAGATGGGGTAACATTATTTTTGAAACTAATGATGTAAAACAAAAATGGGATGGTACCAATAGAGGAAAACAACTGCCCATTGGAAGTTACTTTTGGAAAATAAATTATACAAACTTGAGAGGAATAAATAAATACGAACAAGGAATGGTAACATTGTTAAGATAATACGTATGGATAGTATACAAATAAATATAAAAAATAGTTCAACTAACCCATTGCCAGCCTATGCTACAGAAGGTTCATCGGGCTTAGATGTAAGAGCAAATATTGAAAAAGCAATTACTATTAAACCACTTGAAAGAGTTTTAGTACCCACAGGTTTATTTATACAAATACCTAATGGGTACGAAGCACAAATGCGACCAAGAAGTGGACTAGCAATAAAAAATGGAATTACTTGCTTAAACTCTCCAGGCACAATTGATGCAGACTACAGAGGCGAGTTAAAAGTAATTTTAATAAACTTAAGTAATGAAGCTCAAACCATTGAGCATGGAGATAGAATTGCACAACTTATTTTTGCTAAGGTAGAAAAGGCAACATTAAACTTAGTACAACAATTGAATGATACCCTAAGGGGGGATGGAGGATTTGGACACACAGGGAAAAAATAAATAATTCAATACAGCAAAATGAACAAACTTTTTATTTATACTACATTAATAGTACTTATAGTATTAAATTATAGTTGTAAAACAACAAAAAATAATATCAATAAAATAATAACAAAAAAAGATACTATTATAAACGTTGTTCAATCAATTAACGACTCAGTTAAAGCAGTTGAAAGTATTGTTAAAAAATTTAAAGCACATTATATCGATTTTAAAACATTTAATTCTAAAATTAAAGTGGATTACGAGGATAGTAAAGGCAAGCAACCAGATATTACGGCCAATGTAAGAATAATAAAAGATAGTGCTATTTGGATTTCGTTAAGTGCTACTTTCTTAAATGTTGAAGTTTTTAGAATTTATGTAAATAAAGACAGTATTATCCTTTTAAACAAGCAGCAAAAAGAAGTGCAATACCGTTCGTTAGATTATTTGCAAGAAGTAACCGAAATACCGTTTGATTATAAAACCCTACAAGATTTATTAATTGGTAATCCGATATTTTTAGATAGTACAATTGTTGCGTTTAAAAAAACAAACGAGGCCACTTTATTATCATCGTTAGGTAATTATTTTAAACATTTAGTAAGCCTCTCCAACGACAACTATTTATTAATGCACAGTAAATTAGATGATATTGATATTAGCCGAAGTAGAACTGCAGCTCTTACCTACAGTGGGTATGAGAATAAGGACGGTATTAATTTTAGTACGCATAGAGAAATTGTAGTGTCTGAAAAAAATAAATTAGATATTCAACTGAATTATAAAAGTTATGACTTTAACAAAGAATTGTCAGTTCCTTTTAACGTACCCAAAAATTATAAAAGAAAGTAAGCGTTATTTGCATTAACGGACGTTATACACAGGTGTGGGTTATTTGGCTACCCTCAATTCTATTTTTCAATCGTATTTTTGAACTAAACGCTAATTAAGTAAGATGAAGAAACAAAGCATTTTAATTACAGTTATACTATTTGTTGCAACCTCACTATTTGCCCAACCGCAAACAAGAGAAGAATTGGAGAAACAAAAACTACAACTAAAGAAGGAATTGAAAGAAACTGAAAAAATGCTAAGTGAAAACAAAACAAAAACAAAAGAAAATTTTTTACAATGGAAATTAATTAGTGATAAAGTAAACTTACAAGATAGATTAGTACAAAATATTAACAACGATATAAACTTGTTAGATAGAAGTTTAACCACCACTCAACGAGATATAAATAAATATGATAGATTGCTTGATACCCTAAAACAAGAGTATGCTAAAAGCATGGTGTATGCATACAAAAACAGAAGTAACTACGATTTTTTAAATTTCATTTTTTCTGCCTCCAATTTTAACGACGCTATTAAACGTATTGCTTATTTAAAAAGCTATCGTAATTATAGAGAAATGCAAGGGCAAAATATAATTCGAACGCAAGAGCTACGTGTACAACGAGTGGAAGAGCTGACAGGAACTAAGCAAAAGAAAACAATTGTATTACAATCTAAAGATGAAGAGTTAGGAGAGTTAGAAAAACAACAAAAAGAAAAGAATAGAATTTTAGATGCGTTAAAAAAACAAGGCGGTCAATTAAGTAGCCAATATGCAGCAAAAAATAAGCAATTAAAAAGAGTAGATGGAGCTATTGCCGCAAATATTAAACGAGTAATTGAAGAAGCCAGAAAAGAAGCAGCCAAATTAGCCGCAGCAAATAAAGCTGCAGAACTTAAAGCTGCTGCATTAGCAAAAAAAGTAGCCGATGATGCTGCCAGATTAGAAAAGAGCAAAACTACAACAGGAACGGTAAAGCCTACAACAACTCCAAAAACTCCTATTGCACCTAGACCTAAGCCTCCAATTGCAGAGCTAGGCTCAATTGTAACAGATGAGAATAGAAGTACCAACACAAGTTTTGTTGCTAATAGAGGTAATTTACAATGGCCCGTTGCCGGTAGAATTTTATTGCATTTTGGATTAAATATTTTACCACCAAATAATAGTAAAGTGCAACAAAATTGTGTTACAGTAGCTACAGAAATTGGCGCAGCTGTAAAATGTATTTTTTCAGGTGTTGTTACCTCAGTAATTGATGATGATGGAGGAATAGTTATGGTACAACATGGAGGTTACTTTACAACATATAGTAATCTTTCTAACGTAACAGTTAAAATAGGGCAAAAAATAACAAATGGCCAAGTATTGGGTAGGGCTATGGCAAATTTAGATGGTATAGGCGCTGTTGATTTTTATTTGTATGATGAGCATAGCAAATATTATGACCCAGAAAAATGGTTACACCGATAAACCTTTCACTACCTTATTATACAACTCCTCATATTTAGGTACAATACTGCTATATCAAATTTTTGGGCTTGTGCTAATGCATTAGCTTTAAATTGTTTTAGTTTTGCATCATCTTGCAAAATAGATAAAGCATTTTTACACATATCTTCAATATCACCCACATTACTCATATAGCCACAATAGCCGTTGATATTAATTTCGGGTAGGCCACCAGCATTTGTACTAATTACAGGCACTTCGGCAGCCATAGCTTCTAAAGCAGCAAGTCCAAAACTTTCATACTCACTTGTTAATAAAAATAAATCTGCAATGGGTAAAATATCTTCTATTTGCTCTTGCTTACCTAAAAATTTAATATTTTCTGCAGCAATACAATCTCTGCAAATGCTTTCTGCAAAAGGCCTTTCTGGCCCATCGCCTAATAAAAGCAATTTACTTGGAATTACTTTATTAATTAATAAAAAAGTATTTATAACATCATCTACTCGTTTTACTTTTCTAAAATTACTAGCATGTACAATAATACGTTCGCCTTTTGGAGCTATTAATTGTTTAAAAGCAACAACCGGTTTTTTATGAAAACGTTTTACATCTACAAAATTGTGTATTACTTCAATATCTTTTTTTATAACAAAATTATTAAGCGTTTCTTCCTTTAGGTTTTGCGATACTGCTGTAAGTGCATCACTCTCGTTCATACTAAATGTTACAACAGGGCTATACGTTTTATCTTTACCAACTAAGGTTATATCTGTACCATGTAGTGTAGTAATAACCGGTATTTCTTTCCTTCCTTTAATAAAATTTGTTTTGCCATATACGCAGCACTGGCATGCGGTATAGCATAATGTACATGTAATAAATCTATTGCATAATTATTCACCACATCCACCATCATACTACTCAATGCGGTTTCGTAAGGCGGAAAATCAAATAAGGGATAGGTTGGTACTCTTACCTCATGGTAAAAAATATTGGCATGAAAACCACTTAACCTTACGGGTTGTTGATAGGTAATAAAATGTATAGTATGTCCTTTATCAGCAAGGGCTTTGCCAAGTTCTGTAGCCAAAACTCCACTTCCACCAAAAGTAGGGTAGCAAACAATTACAATATTCATTACAATAAATTTTGAGTATGCAATTTAGTATTTTATAGTTAAGTTTGTTTTTTATTNTAACACCATTTGTGCATTCGAAATAGTCCAATTGCATTGGCTTAAACGGCTGCTACATCGGCATTATACTAGAAACTGTTGGACTAATTTATTAATTCAACTNGTATAACAAACATTTTTACGGCGATAAGCTTTTGTGGCGANGCTCCGTTCATCTTCATTAATACTATTTAACTATGGCTTTAGGTTCAAAACTTTATTTACTTATTGTATCATTTTTTATTTTATCATTAGCACAAGCTCAAACTAACGACGATTCGCTATTTATAAAAAAAATTAGCGATGAAATTTTACAAAATGGTCAGGCATATGCTAATTTAAGAGAATTATGCAAAAGCATTGGGCATCGTTTAAGCGGTTCCGTAGGAATGTACAAGGCAGAGGACTGGGGTATTAAAACTTTAAAAAATTCTGGTGCAGATAATGCTTATAAGCAACCATGTATGGTGCCTCATTGGGTGAGAGGTGGAGCGGCGATTGCTAAATTTAGTTCAAAAAAAAGATCCAAGAACCCTGAATTTTCTGTTGCTGCTTTAGGCAACTCTCTGAGTACAAAAAGTGGGGGTATAATTGCTAAAATAATAGAAATAAAAAATTACGAAGAGTTAAATAAACGCAAAGATGAAGTAANAGGTAAAATTGTTTTTTATAATTATCCATACAATAAAAAAATGTTTGGCGGTGCTTATGGCGATGCTGTACGCTATAGAGGTGGCGGGGCATCTGCAGCATCAAAATATGGAGCATTAGCTGTTTTGGTAAGATCGGTTACGGCAGCAAATGACGATAACCCACACACTGGAGCGTTAAGGTATAATGACTCATTTCCTAAAATTCCTGCATTGGCCATTAGTACAAAAGATGCAGAGGCATTGAGCGNCTTTTTGAAAGGAAATTATAAAGAAGATAATTTTTATTTAAAATCAAATGCAGCTATGTTGCCCGATACTATTGCACATAATATTATTGGAGAAATTATTGGCACCGAATTTCCGAACGAAATAATTACTATTGGTGGCCATTTAGATAGTTGGGACTTAGGTGAAGGAGCACATGATGATGGTACAGGAATAGTACAAAGTATTGAAGTGTTACGAGTTTTAAAATCGTTAGGATACAAACCAAAAAGAACCATCCGAATTGTTTTGTTTGCTAATGAAGAAAATGGCTTACGTGGNGGTACCAAATATATGGAGGAGGCAAAAGCAAAAGGTGAAACACACCTAATGGCTATGGAAAGCGATGGTGGAGGGGAAACCCCAAAAGGATTTACTTGTGGAATGACGGATGAACAATTTAGTAAAGTGACTACTTGGNAAAAATTATTTACTTTATTAGANGCCGATAAATTTACTTTTAGCAAAGGCGGCGGCGGCGGTGCAGATATTGGACCACTACAAACCGCTTTTAAAACAGCACAATTTGGTTTTACAACGGTTGGTAATCGTTATTTTGATTACCACCATGCCTCAACCGATGTTTTTGAAAATGTACACGAAAGAGAACTGCATTTGGGTGCAGTGGTAATGGCTGCAATGGTTTATTTAGTTGATAAATATGGCTTGTAAGACTAATTTTGTACGTTTGTAAAAATATAAAAAAATGGAGGATAATAAAATAGAAAATTCAAGTACTGTACCTTTTACTAAACAAGGAACAAGTGTGTTCAAAAAAATTATGCGTTGGTTTTTCTTTTTAGTTTTATTGGGNGTGGCTGGATATATTGCTATTGGATACGTATATTCATATAGTGATGGATTTAGAGAAGGCTATGTATATAAATTTTCAAACAAAGGATTGATTTTTAAAACACATGAAGGAATTTTAAAAACAGGGTTTATAAATTTGGGTAATACAAGTACACCAAATGAAGAATGGGCTTTTTCAGTAACAGACGATAGCGTAATTAATACGCTTAATACAGCAGGGGAAAGAAAATTTTTAAAATTATATTACAAGCAAAGAGTAGTAAAACTTTTTTGGCGAGGCGAATCAAAATATTTTATTTACAAAGTAGATGTGTTAAACGAAACGAAATAAGTAATACTCTTTTTTTTAGATCATACGAATTAATACGAATGTAATAAAAATATAACCGGCTTCTTATGTAAGTCGGTTTTTTGTTTTTGCCAATCAACAACAGTTTTTGTTTTAATAAATTCATTTGCACCAGTAATTTCTGCGGCTATACAAATTTTTGTATTGGCTTTGCATGTTTTTAAAAGTGTTTCAAGCAATTGGTTATTACGGTAGGGGGTTTCAATAAAAATTTTTGTACTATTGTTTTTTTGTGAAGCGTTTTCTAGTTCTTTTATTACTTTTATTTTTTCTGCATTATCTATAGGCAAGTACCCCACAAATTCAAACTGTTGTCCATTTAGGCCGCTAGCCATAAGTGCTAATAATATACTACTTGGACCAACAAAGGGTTTTACTACTACATTCATTTGTTGTGCAACATCTATGAGTAGTTGGCCAGGATCGGCAATGCCAGGGCAACCAGCTTCGCTAAAAATTGCAATAGTTTTACCTTCTTTTATTTTTTGTTTAAACGTATTTATTTGTTCTTCTTCTACTTTATGAATAGTATACCATTCGTACTGGTCAATAGTAATTTCTTTACAAATACTTTTTAAAAAACGCCTTGTGGTACGTTCGTTTTCTGCAAAAATAACTTCACATTTTTTTACAGCATCTACACTATAAGCTGGTATACTGTTAATTGCTAATTCGTCAATTACACACGGAATTAAAAATACTTGTGCAGCCATAAATTATTTATTGTGCTTAGTGTTGTACAAACTTAGTGTTGCAGCTATTACTGCATAGCTTGGTGCAAGTATCCAGCCTAAAATAGGAATAAAGTGCATTAGATAAAAAACCAAACCATTGCCTATTGCTAAGCCCTTATGCCTACCAATAAATGCAATACTTTGAGATGTTGATAATTTGTTACGCTCACAACTATAATCTATCATACTAAAGCCAAGGTAATAGCATTCAATTAGTATACCTATCAAAGGGGTTACCCATCCAATAACGGGTATAAACGAAAGTATTAAAATAGATACCGTGTAAACGGTTTGCCATAATACATTACGAAAGGCTAATTTAACGCCTCGTACAATATCTTTTAGTAATTGCTTTAAATTAAAGGGGAAATCTTTACCTTCTATAATAGCTTCAGTTTTTTCGGATAGGTAGGCAAATACTGGCGACCCTATTATTAAAAAAATGTATTTAAATAACGAAAAATAAAAAAGTAAAAAAACTAAATGCAACATTATTCTTCCAAAAATGAATAAAAAGCTTAGCCAACTATCATTCATTTTATCCATCCAACCTTTAATACCAATCTTTAAAAACATCCACTCAATTGCATAGCCACTACTTATCCAAAAAAAATACATTCCAACAAAAAGCANTAAGGCATAAATTAAACCTGGAATAAAAATCCATTTCCACAATTTATGCTTTGCAATAAAACGATTGGCTTGAAAATANGCTTGTATAGCAGTTATTATATCTTTTAACATTGCACTACTTGAACTTTAGGCATAAAGATAATTGTTTTTTAACGTTTAATTATTTTATGTACAAAAGATAATTTTATTAAACAAAAAATAATTTACTAGAGGCTAACTATACAATGTTGGTTGTATTTTTAAAACCTTGGGCAGGGAACACCGCTAGGTTCAGCAGGTTTTTTTATGTAAATTATTGAGAACTCAGAGCCGCCACGACTTGCTGTTGCAGCTTTTAAGTTACTAATGTTAATGTCGTAACTTGCTCCAATGCGTAAGCCATTTATTTCTAAACCTAAGTAAGGTATAATTGCATCGTTTAATCTCATCCAACTTCCAATATAAACATTGGTTGGCCTATCTGCATCGCCATTGGCGTTTATACCCAATGCTGCACCAAAAGTAGTTTCGCTAGCTTTGTTTTGTATTTGATGAATAATAGATGCATTTAAAGATAATCTATCTGCTAAAGGAAAATAACCACCAGCATGAGCAGTAATTCTTCCTGTTAAAAACCAATTTTTATCTTTAAAACTTACCTTAGGTCGGTTAATATGATACATTGAAGCCCCTAAATAAAAATTATTACTACCATTGGTGCTAGAACTAAACAAAACACCAGCATTAATATCAAAATAACTTTGATTGCTACCGTTTACCAATATATCGGATGTTGTACCAGTAAAACCATTTGCTTGTAATTGATCGGCAAAGGTTAGTTTACTTTGATCGATAGTTAAGCTACTGTATGTTGCCTGAAAACCAGCACCAATTGTACTGTAACCGTCATCGCTTAATGCTTTGTGATACGACATTGATGCCGAACCGTAATTTAATTTTAAAATATTATTTGCACTTGCATCAGATACACCTGAAATTCCAACACCAAAAACATCCTTTTCAGGAATTTTACCTTTTAAAATTGGAAAATCTACTGAAGCGCTTGTAGTTACATAAGCTTTTGGAATAGAGGGCCATTGATCCCTATGGTTTGCAGTAAGTCTCCAAAGCCCATCAAACTTACCTGTAAAAGCCGGATTTAAGGTAAGGGGCGACGCAAAAAATTGCGAAAAATGTGGATCCTGTGCTTTTAGAGCCCCAGCTAAAAATACCAACGTAACAAAAGTTATAAATTTTCTCATTGTTTTTCTCTATTCTAGAATACTAAAGATAAGTAATTACAGTAAAATGCTGCGTAAAAATTAAAAACTAGTTGTTAAAAATAGGTTCAAATTAGTATTAGATCTTTTAAGTGTTAAAAGATAAAGTAAAACAAATTAATACCAATTGTTTGTAGAATTAACTCTGCAATTTTATACCATAGGCCAAATCTCCAGCATCTCCTAAGCCAGGTACAATATAGCCTTTTACTGTAATTTCATCATCAATATCGCCACACCAAATGGTAGCTTTGGGCTCTGCCTTACGAACATACTCTATACCTACAGTACAAGCAATAGCACATACAATATGTAGTTCAGCAAAATTTCCCTCGCCACGTAAAAATTGAATTGTTTTTACCAACGATGCTCCTGTTGCTAACATTGGATCGCTTATAATTAAAATTCTGTTTTCAATATCAGGGGCAGCCATATATTCCAATGCAATATCAAAACTACCATCGGCTTTATGTTTGCGGTAAGCACTTATAAAAGCATTATCGGCTTTATCAAAATAATTTAAAAGTCCGTTGTGCATAGGTAAACCAGCTCGTAAAATGGTTGCTAAAACCGGTTGCTCTTTAAGCGTTTTACAAACAGATATACCCATTGGTGTAGTTATCTCTTTATCTTCCCAAGCCAACGTCTTACTAATTTCAAAACCAATAACTTCTGCAATACGTTCAAGATTACGTCTAAAACGTAGTCTATCGTTTTGTACATCTACATTGCGTAATTCCCCAACCCAATTGCTTATTAAGGAATGTTGCTCACTTAAATTGATTACCATTTTTTTATTTTTAGTTTAGTAGCATTTTTTTTTATAACAATAACACCTGCCTGAAGGTATGCAGGTTGGGGCACTCAAAAATACTGCATAACCATATTAATCTTTTATTAAAGCTCTTAATTACAAAGCTAAAATAAAAAGTAATGGGAATCTTTTTTTTAAAATCAAAGTATACCATCTAAAAATCAGCAATATTGGCTTAACCAGCATTTTCCGGCAGGCAGGTTGGGAGTAGGTTTTCCAAATATTAACATTCTATTTCAAAAAAATGTACTTTTATTGTACTTAAAATAAAACCAATGAAACAATTAGTTGCCCTTACTATTTTAGCTACAGTACTATCTTGCAATAGTGGCGATAAAAAAGTAACTGAAAAAAAAGATAAATACGAACAAACAAAAGAAACGTTAGAGGAAACAGAAAAGAAAAATCCAACTCGTTTTTTATCAGCATCAATAAATAAAGAACGTAAAAATTTAATTGGCGAAAAAGTTGTTATTGGCGAAGTAACCAACAATGCAAAAGTGGCTTCTTACAAAGATATACAAGTAGAAATAAGTTACTTTAGTAAAACAGGCGCATTTTTAATGAGTACTACCGATGTTGTTTATGATGTTGTAAAACCCGGCAAAAGNGCNTCTTTTAAAAACAAAGAATTTGCACCAAAAGGTACAGATAGTGTGGCGGTAAAAGTGGTGGATGCTAAAATTGAATAAGGCTACAAAAATTCAAACCTATCTCCATCAAACAAACCCAAATCACTCAATTTTAAATGGGGTATTACAAGTAATGCCATAAACGATAAGGTCATAAATGGAGCAGTTAACGTACTGCCTAATTCTTCTTTAACCATTTTATCAATAGCCGTATATTTTTNTGCAACCAAATAGCCATCTTCGTTACTCATAAGGCCAGCAATGGGGAGTGCTAAAATAAGTTCGTTTGTATTATGTACTGCACTTACTCCACCCTTTTGGTTTATAACTAAATTTACTGCTTTACAAATACTTTCATTATCAACACCAACNGCTACAATATTGTGGCTATCATGTGCAACCGACGATGCTATAGCGCCTTTTTTTAAACCAAAATTTTTGATAAACCCTTTTGCAATGGGAGCATTTTTATATCTATTTATAACAATAATTTTTAAAAAGTCTTCAGCAATATTACTTTCATAAAATCCATTTTTAATAAGTGGATTGCATAAAATTTTATGAGTAATTAATTGCCCATCTAAAGCTTCAATTGCATAAATAGGATCTGCTACATTCAACAGTGCAAATTCAAAATCTGAAACATTTTTTAAAGCACAATTAAAATTATTTAGTACTTCAACTGTAGTTGTTTGAATAAATGATTTTCCATCCTTTGCAACTAGCTCACCATCAATATATGTTTTTGACACCTTAAAGTTTACTAAATCATCTACTACAATAAAATCTGCAGCATCACCAACTCTTAATAAGCCAACATTCATTTTATAATGTAAAGCTGGGTTAATACAAGCGGCTTGTAGCACCTTAAAAATAGAAATACCTTTGGCTACAGCCCTTGCACAAAGGCTATTTATATGGCTATCTACTAAACTATCGGGGTGTTTATCATCGCTACAAAACATTATCTCCGTAGGGTAGTCATTTAGTAAATCAATTAACGCTTCAAAATTTTTTGCGGCACTTCCTTCTCTTATCAAAATTTTCATTCCATAGCTTAACTTGTCTAGGGCTTCTTCTTTTGTAAAACATTCATGATCGGTAGAAATACCAGCACTAATATATTTTTTTGCATCATCCCCTCTTAATCCTGGGGCATGTCCATCAACAGGTTTACCATTTTTTTTTGCGGCTGCTATTTTTTTCATCACTTCATCATCTCCATTTAGTACACCCGGAAAATTCATCATCTCACTTAAATAAAAAATAGCATCATCTTGCAAAAGCAAATCAACATCNTTACTATTTAAGGCTGCNCCTGCTGTTTCAAAAACCGTTGCTGGTACACAACTAGGGGCACCAAAATGAAATTTAAAGGGAACTGTTTTTCCGTTTTCAATCATAAATTTTACACCCTCTAATCCGCAAACATTTGCAATTTCATGAGGGTCGCTAATGGTAGCAACGGTGCCATGTACAACGGCTAATTTTGCAAACTCACTGGGCACTAGCATACTACTTTCTATATGTACGTGGCTGTCTATAAATCCTGGGAGGATAAAACCCCCTCTTTCTCCCATTGAAGGGAGAGGAACCAGTTCTCTTATACTTTCAATTTTTCCATCAACTACAGATAGTTCTCCGTAAAAAATGGTTTGATTAAAAATATCTACAATATTTCCTAAAATTTTAAGCATATACTCAAACCATTATAACTGGTAAATGAAAAGGATAAAAGGAAGATAAATTTGCCAACTTATTATTAATTTTGATAAAAATAGTTAAAACAAACAGTATGAAAAATTTATTGATTTTTGCCTTCTTTATTTTTTGTTTGGTTGCTGCACAAGTTAGCTTTGCACAAACAGCAGATGAGGTTGTAGATAAATACGTTACGGCTTTAGGCGGTAAAGAAAAAATGTTAGCACTTAAAACCGTTAAAATGACTGGCTCCATGAATGTGCAAGGAGCAGATGTTGCCATTGTTGCCACACGTAAACATATGATTGGCGCTAAAATGGACTTTTCTGTAATGGGTACAGAAAACTATCAATTAACTACCCCAGAAAAAAGTTGGAGTTTTATGCCTATACAACAACAAACAGCGCCTGAGGAAGCTTCCGAAGAGCAGCATAAGTCAAATGTAGGTCAGTTAGATATTCATGGAAGTTTAATAAACTACAAAGAAAAAGGCCATACTGTTGAGTATAAAGGAAAAGAGGTAGTGGATGGTACCGAATGTTATAAATTAAATGTAGTAGCAAAAAGCGGCAAAACATCTATCTATTTTATTGANACAAAAACAGATAGANTTTTAAAAATAACTAGTAAATCTCTACGAAATGGNGAAGAAATTGAATCGACAACAACGTTTAGTGATTACAAGNAAAATAAAGATGGATATTGGTTTGCATATGGAATGAATACATCGCAAGGAGAGATTAGCTACTCTGAAATAGAAACTAATGTAGCTGTAGATGATGCTTTTTTTAAGGTAAATTAAATTGATTAGGATATATTAAAGATGCCTCAATACATAATTTAGGCATTTTTGTTTTTATAACTCTTTATGATGTTGTATCTTCAAAAAAAATTAATAAAATGCAAAAATGCTTTTTTCTTGTAGCCAGTTTATCTATTGCTTTTTCTACTCTTGCACAAAAAAATCAACTTAATAATGCTATAAATGCAGATAGTATTTTATTAAGTAAAACAACCTACCGTAGCATTGGACCTTATCGTGGAGGAAGAAGCGGAGCAGCAGTAGGCGATACAAAAAATAAGAATACTTTTTACTTTGGCGCTACAGGTGGTGGTGTTTTTAAAACGATAGATGGGGGTAGTAATTGGAAAAATATTACCGATAAATATTTTGGTGGAAGTATTGGTTGCGTAGCGATTGCCCCTAGCGATAATACTATTTTGTATGTTGGCGAAGGCGAAAATACATTACGTGGAAATGTGAGTGAAGGATTTGGAATTTGGCGTACAGATGATGCCGGCAAAAGCTGGAAAAATTTGGGATTAAAAAATACTCGACACATTATTCGTATTGTAATACACCCTAAAAACCCTGATGTAGTGTGGGTTGCAGCCATTGGACATTTATTTGGGCCAAATGACGAAAGGGGTGTTTTTAAAACTACAGATGGGGGCAAAAATTGGAAAAAAGTGTTATACATAAATAATCAAACGGGTTGTAGCGATTTAATTATGGAACCAGGTAACCCAAGTGTTTTGTATGCAGGTACCTGGCGTATGTTACGTACACCCTACAGTATGGAAAGTGGCGGAGAAGGAAGTGGTTTATGGAAAAGTATAGATGGTGGAGAAACATGGAAAAATATAACCGCAAATAAAGGATTACCAAAAGGGCTTTGGGGTATTGTTGGTGTAACAATTGCACCAAGTAACACAGATAAAATTTATGCCATTATAGAAAATGGAGCCGGAGGATTATTTGTAAGTACAGATGCAGGCGAAACATGGACTTTACAAAGCAGCGATAACAATATCCGTCAAAGAGCCTGGTACTATAGTAAAATTTTTGTTGATCCTAAAAATGATAATAGTGTATATGCGCTTAATGTAAATTTTTTAAAAAGTGTTGATGGTGGAAAAACGTTTAAAAATATAAATACACCCCATGGCGATCATCATGATTTATGGATAGACCCAGAAGATGGACAACGAATGATTGTTGCAGATGATGGTGGAGCACAAATTAGTTTTGATGGTGGTGATAATTGGAGTACNTACATGAACCAAGCTACTGCACAGTTTTACAGAGTTAGCACGGATAATCATTTTCCGTATAGAATTTTAGGAGCACAACAAGATAATAGTACTGTACGAATTTTAAGTAGAAGCGATGGTGGACAAATTACACAAGATGATTGGCAAACTACTGCTGGTGCCGAAAGTGGTTATGTAGTTGCCGATCCTACTAATNCGGATATTGTTTATGGTGGAAATTATAGCGGCTACTTATCAAGGCTAGATCATAAAACTGGCGAAAATAGNGCAGTAAGTGTATGGCCCGATGACCCGTTNGGTGGCGGTGCCGATGTTAGTAAATATCGTTTTCAATGGAACTTTCCTATATTTTTTAGTCCACATAATCCTAAAAAATTATATGCCGGAGGAAACCACTTATTTGTTACCGAAAATGAAGGGGGCAAGTTGGAAAGCATTAGGTGGAGATTTAACCACCAATGATAAAAATAGGCAACGTAGCAGTGGGGGAGCAATTACAAAAGATAATACAGGAGTAGAAGTGTATTGTACAGTATTTACCGCCGCGGAATCTACCATAGAAAAAGATCTTTTATGGACGGGTAGCGATGATGGCTTAATACACATTAGTAAAGATGGAGGTAATAGTTGGACGAATGTAACACCAAAGGAAGCAGGGCAATGGATGATGTGGAACTGTGTAGAAACCGATGCATTTGTAAAAGGCAAAGCATATTTTGTAGGCACAAAATATAAAAGCGATGATTTTACCCCTTATATTTTTAAAACTGAAAATTATGGTGCTACTTGGACTAAAATTACTAGCGGCATAAACCCACTACATTTTACCAGAGCATTACGAGCCGATAAAAAAGTAAAAGGATTGTTATATGCTGGTACAGAATATGGCATGTACATTAGTTATGATGATGGAGCAAACTGGAAAACCTTTCAATTAAATTTACCTCCGGTACCTATTACCGATTTAACCATAAAAGAAAATGATTTAATTGTAGCTACACAGGGTAGAAGTTTTTGGGTGTTAGACGATTTAAGTGTTGTACAACAAAAAGCTGTTACTATTTTAGATAAGAATTTGCAT